>Ga0209710_1001016_pt1 | contig 22724 bp, 21 predicted proteins | sample ArcticOcean_MG_C_5_FD_187436 | JGI IMG/M metagenome (GOLD analysis project Ga0209710, IMG submission 187436) | Marine microbial communities from western Arctic Ocean - ArcticOcean_MG_CB4_138 (SPAdes) (version 2) | ecosystem: Environmental > Aquatic > Marine > Oceanic | place: Arctic Ocean...
AAAACCACTAGTGGTGCTGGAGTAGCATTATAACAAATAGCTGTGGTATTGTTATCTGTTATGGCAGTTATCGCAGGTGCTGTTATTGTATATTGTTCTTGAGGCAACACATTATTAAGACTGTCTGAAATATTTAACGTGTAGGTCCCTGACGCTAGGTTGCTTATGTTTGGATTGGGTGAGGTAAAACCATCAGGGCCAGACCATGAAATGCTGTATTCTGAGGTTCCTCCCGTAATCGTTGTATTGATTTGCCCATCATTTGTAAATCCATCTGTTGGAAAACAACTTACGTTTGTAACCACCGCATTGGATGTTAATGGGGCTGTTACATTTGTTTGTACTGAAAAAGGGGCTCCTTCACAGCTTCCATTTATTGGGGTGATAGTATAGGTAACAGCTACCGTTGTGTTGCCATTATTTGTTAAGACTTGACTTATATTAGTACCTGCTGTTTGTGCTAAAGCTCCTGTAATAGCTCCGTTAGGACTAAAACTAGGTGCAGACCAGGTATAGGTTGTACCTGCGGGAACAATATTACTTCCAAAATTTGCTACTATAGGATCAAAACTAAATGTTTCTCCACTATACGTTGTTATGGCAGCAGGAGTACTTATTACTGGCGCTTCAAACACTTCGACTGTTGCAATATCAGAGATCGTTGTACACGGACCTATCGCTATTTCTACAAAATAATAGGTAGTTTCTGCAGTGTCTGTAGGAGTGAAATTTGAACTATTCGCTCCAGTAATTAGTTCTGACTCTGCAATAAGATTCGAGTCAGTTGTATTTTTATACCATTGGTATCCTGGTGTTCCTCCGTTATTGTCTGTTGTGACCGACAATTGAGGAGCGGCTTCATTTTCACAGAAGCTAGACGAACCTGGTTGAGCTGTGATTACAGCTTTAGGGCTTACTGTAATTTCAGAGGTTGGTCCAGGTTGGTCTCCACATTCGGGAGTACTTATTACTGCGTAGTAAAACACAGTACCAACAACATTTGTTGGAGGCGTATATGTGGCGCTTGTTTCGAGGTTAAGTGGCGCTCCACCTGAATTTTGATCTGTGGTATTAGAATACCATTGATACGAACTGCTTCCAACATTTGTAGCTGTTATGGTGAGTGTTGGAGCGGTCTCAGTTTGACAGACTTCTTGAAGGCCAGCTGAGCTTGAACCTGTATTTATTATGGGTTTTGCAAATATTTCAAAAGTACGAGAAGCAGTTGCAAAAACGCCACAAGCATCTGTTACAGTTACCGTTACCGTATAGATTCCTGGTGTAGTATACTCAATATTTGGTGGCGTTGATGGATCATTCGTAGTGTCAGTTCCTTCTGGAAAAATCCAAGCATAAGTTGGATTTCCTGCAATTTGACAAGTAGGATCAGCTGTATAGGAATAAGTTGGGCTTATAAATATACTTGTAGATTCGTCAGTTTTACAAGTATCTAAAATTTCATCGAGGATAATAGTAGGTGCTAATGCAGTTGCAGATAGTGCACTGTGATCCTCATTGACGGTTTTATTCGCTTTTTCTTCCTTAGAATCTATAGTATTCTTATTTATTGCATGCAGATTTGTATTTGTTAAGCAATAAACAAATAGCAAAACAAATATTGTTTTAAACTTTAGGTTAAAACAAATAAGAGGTAAGTGTTTCTTTTTCATAGTGTTATTGAAAAAACAATTAATTAATTTTTTACTTAATTAGTTGTCTAATCAACAAATATAATAAAATAGATGAATAAGTTGTCTTTTTTCTACTTGGTTTTGCTGTAAAATTTACTAATTTTAAACAAATTACATGTTTTTTTTAGTTATTATTTACAATCCATCTATTTCTTTGAAAAAGCCATGAAAATTAGTCTCATTTTCATTATTATAGGAAGCGGAAGCCCTGTTGTTTTCTAGGAGAAATTACTTAAACTATTTTTGAAGAGTTTTCTTTAGATTTTGAAATTTAAAGCGTGTCTACAAATTTTTTAAACACTTTTTTATGAAGCCCTATATCTAAATTAGGCGAAAGCGATGCGCGCACAATATAATCTTTGTCGCCTTCTTTTGTTGTTCCTTGCGTAGACGTTGCTGGGATGGTCCAATAACATCCATTGAGCTGGCCATAACTTACACAAAACTTACTTTCATTTGGTATTTCTGCAATCATTAAATTGATTAGTTTATAATTCAATATTCTTTTTTGAGCTTCTTGTTCAGCTTCACTAGCACCATTTGTAGGAAGGTCTAATGAAAACACGGATGGTGTAAATCCTGCTGCTGCCAATGTGGGAGAAACAAAATTAATTTTTGCAGTTGGCAAAGTTGTTTGAATGAAGGTTACAAATTCACGCGTATTTTTATAGGCAGCTGCTATCCTTTGGTTCATAGAAGGCAATTGCTCTGCGAGTATTTCCATTTGAAGCTTTGTTGCTTCATTGTCGCAAAGTTGAAGGTGCATGGCAATTTTATCCATCAATGTTTGTGCTTTTTTATTTCCAACACAGTAGCCTGCAGTACATTTTCCACCACTTGGAAACTTAGATCCACTGGCATATGAAATGGCACGCATGGTGGAGAGTATTTCACCGGCCCCTAAGAAGTGCACATTCGGACAAAAAGTTTGATCTAAAATAAAAACAGGGTCAATAGCCGTTTCGCCAGAAGTAGTCCTGCGAACTTTGTTTAAAACTGCTTTTAGTTCAAGAAGTTCAGGAACCTCTACTCTTGGGTTTGTTGGGATTTCTGCGATAATATAGGGCACTGCATTTTCGTTTGCAATTTTCTCTAAAATAATGTCAATACTTTGGACCATATCATTGGCACCATCCACCGGTAAATCTACCACTTCAACACTATCAAGAGTTGCAGCAACCCTTCTTGCTTGGTCATTTGTACCCCCATAACAGTTTGGAGGGACAATAATTTTAATGTTTTTTCCTGGATATTTTTCAAGGGCGTCATCAATGAGCCCCATCATAATTGCATATTGAATAGAGAGTCCACTAGAACCTATAATAGGAGTGGTAGCTGCTCCGGTAATATGTGTAATTGAATTTAAAACACTTGTTTTTGTAAGTGCACTTATACGTTCGCGGTTGAAAGGAGCAGAAGCGATAAGGAATTGCAATGCCGTGCGTGAGTTTGCAGGAGTCATCGCGATAGATTCTCTTCTTCTTACATGTTGAATCTCTGGAATATAGTGTGCATTATGAGTTCCATTAATTAATAACACACTTCCTAAATCAACATGCATGTTAATGAAAAAGTCGATCGGTAAGTTCAGATTATAATCACCTATTTTATTTTCTTGAGAAATGAAAATACGACTGCCTTTAAAAGCAGTAATTTCTGAGGAGTGTTTTATGTGTTTCAGTTCAAATTGATAACCATACACTTTTTGAAGTATTTCAACATCAAAAAATGCTGGCAACTCGTCAGTATATAGAATTTGGGTATTTTTATTTTCTAATAAATTTTTTCTTAAAATGGCTAAAACAGGCATTGTTTTCGATGAAAAGCTGATGACATTTTCTGAATTTATAGCATTTATATTTCCAATGGCCCATTCTAAAATACAGGACAAGGGATGTCCTAACCGAATATAATCGTAGGCGGTAGGAAGTTTTTTTAATGCTGTAGTTTCTGAATTATACTGCTGAAATAAAATTTCAAACTGTTCTAAAAATCCTGTTTTGGCTAATTTTTCGTCATAAATATCTAAGCGGTGGGTTGTTAGATTCAGCCAATCCATTGGCATATTTTCTAAGACCTCTTTACTATATTTTAGTGCTTTAGTATCTTGCATAAGTTTACTTATATTGAGATAACAAAGGTACAATAATTAGATTTTCCGAGCGCATTCTCATTGGATTTTTCCGGTGTTGTCGCTGCCTTGCTACTAGTGGTATTTGGCATAAGAAAAGCACGTGTTTTATTTCCGTATTTAGCAGCTAATAAAATTTTTATTTAGGATTTTAAGTTCTTTGCAAAACAAAGACTCTCAGGAATATCTTTTAGTTTTCCATATTTCGGAACTGAAAGATAACCATTCCTTTCATACAATTTATACGCTTCTGGTTGTCTCACTCCCATAAAAAGCACACAGGTGTCCTTGCCCAATGTGTGTGCCCATTTTTCCAATTCAGAGAGTATTTTTTCACCAATCCTTTGACCTCTTGTTTCTGGAGAAACATACATGCGTTTCAGCTCCATGGTATTTTCAGTATACCTTGCAATTGCTCCGCATCCAATAGGTTTGCCATTTTTTAAAACCAATACAACATGTTTTAGCTTTGAAATAGCATTGAATTGAGCTAGTGGATGTGCAGTTCCATCTCTTTCTGCTAAGTCTTCATTTAAGAGCGCTACGAGACTTTTGAATGCGCCATTATCTGAATTGGTTCTCACGATTTCAATCATATTTTTTTAATTTCTGCAAGTATCTTTTTATAGAAAATAGGCGGTTCTTTCAATAGTAGTTGTTTATGTGCAGGTGGCAACTTACTTATTTTACTTCCGATTCCTTTGCGCCATGACTTTTTGCTGTTGCAATCCAATGCTCTGAAATTCCTTTAGTGTCTGCTCCTAAGCCTCTTGACAAATACAACGCAACCGCAAGCATTAATACAGCGGCTTCGTGAAGTTCTTGCAGCGTTTGTATACTTCCAAATTGTTTTTGTGCTTTTAAGAGCAGTAGTTCGTTGTGTTTTTTTGTAAAAATGATTAGGTTTTCGCTGGCGTCAGTTATTTCCGGTATCATCAAGCAATCAATCCATTCTTGGCCTATTCTCAGCGCTAGCATTTCCGGAGACTCCGCACCTAATATGCGCCACAAGGCTACTGTTTTTGTATCTCCTGAGGCAGCTAAACCCGAATCTAACAGCAATTCAAAAGCAATATTTGCAATGTTTTGCATCACGTCTAAATAGGCATCCTGTGCTTCTTCAAATTCAGCAGCAGCTTGCCCCTTAAGATATGCACCGACACTAAGCTTGGGTAGTTCTAAAACTTCAGCACAATCGGTTAAGCAGGGGAAGGTTTTTCCTTCGAACATATAGGTTGCTTTGTCAAATTGAAGGTGACGCCCTAATGGGTATAAGCGACAGGCCAATGGACGCCCAAGATGCACACTGCAGCCCGTCTTAGTGTCGTACTGACTGCATGCTTTTTGTCCTTTATTATCTGCTGTTCCATCAAAACGCAATCGAATGCCTCCAAATTCACAGTAAAGATCCCGAAAGACGCGCGGTATCATTTTTTTTTCTCGACTCAATCGCATCAATTCCCATGGGTTCAACTGTACTGCTTTCCCAAAACAGCAGGTTCCGGAGCGGGAGCAGGTAAGGGGTAAGATACTTTCTGCACTGAGTTTTGTTATTTGCATTTAGTTATATGTTGTGGTATTTGTATGCCTGGTTTTATTCGAAGGAAATACATTATTCCGATAGGTATATTCGTTTTTTTTTTACGGTTTATTTTTTTTTATAAAAGTTATTGGTCTAAAATAAATTCTTCAATAAGATGCTTTTTAGTGGGGTGCACAAAAAAACAATTTCTTATTCCGTTGTCAAAGGTTCTCTTGATACTTGTTGTTTTTTTTAGGCCCAATCCAATGTGGTTGTAAAACTCATAGTTATGAACACGCATAATTTCTTCAAGTTGATCTTCGATCCTATTAAATAATATTTCGCAGATTATAATGGGTTTAAATTTATCGATTGTCAAAGAGCCTTCTCTTAATATTAAGTCTTCACAACCTTCTGTATCTAATTTTATCAAGTCAATATTTGTAGTTTTGTTTTTTAAAACAAAATTGTCTAGGGTATTCGAATTAACACGTGTAGTAATTGATTTAAGATGTGGTTTTGTTCCGATGTTGTGTTCTCCAGATAAATTATAAATGTCAGGGTATTTTTTATTTCGTATTTCACAAAAATCTATTTCACCAAAGCGGTCCGACAAGGCTAAAAAATTCACCTTAATTCTTGCTGTAAAATCATTTATTTTTATGTTCTCCGAAAGATAGATCTTTGAACCTACCGAGGGCTCAAAAGCTTCAATTTTCAAAGTTTTATTTACTTCTGCCCCTAAAAGACTAAAGTAACCAATGCTAGCACCGATATCAAAAAAGTGGTCAACTTTTTGAATTAACTTCATGAAAATCGGGGTATACTCATAATTTTGACTTCCATTCCAAAAAAGCTCTCTAGTAACAAAGCTTGTTTGATTTGTTTTTAAAGTAATTGAATGCGTGCCTTTAATTTTTACCTTTAAGAATCCAGAAGGATGTATTTTTATCTTTTTCGGTAAAATTGGTGCTAAAACATAGTTTAAATTTCTTATAATTTTATTCAATTTTGCATTATATATAATTGAGTAGAAGATTGTCATTTGTTTTTTCATAGGTACTAAAACACGTTTGTGTTCGATTTATTTTTTTTGTCGCTTATAAGATCCATGCAACGAAGAACGAATTTAATAAATAAAAGATGAACAAAGAGTCTCCGCTTTAAATTTTACAAGCACGTCTAAAAATTCTGATGCATTCCATTGCGCTAGATTGATTATGATGAAGACTGTCCTGCTTCTAAATGAACTTTTATAAATTAAACAGCTTCGTTTTAATGAATGATAGCATTTTTTGGAGGGTACTTTTTTCAATAAAAAACAGTTATTTTTAATCGATTAATTCATAAAACAGAAGCCCGTGTATAGGGATGTATGAAAGTAGCTCTTAAATGAGCTAAAAATGAGTAATTAGTTTTACAGACGGTGCTATCTCCTTTTTTAGCTGTAATTTTTAGAGCGTTTCTGTGCAGTATTTTAGGATTGAAAAGAACAAATGCAATTGTTTCTGAATTATTTTTTTTACAAGTTAGAAAGAGACACTAAAAAATTATAACAATAAACGATTCATTTTTTTTGATGGTTTAGATTGAAGTCAATGAAGCTTCGGTACTAGATTTTAACATCAAAATTTTCATTGCTATTTCAAATTCTGCTACAACATGTTTGTGAATGGTTTATGGCGTGGTTCAGCACGTAATTTAGCAAATAAAAACTGAATAGAAATTTACCAGCTTACCTGCGGCAGTCAGCAACTTTCGCAAGTAGGTAAGGAGCCAGTAATAAATTACACACGGTGTTTATAGTAGTGTTTATTTTACTTAAAGTAAAGTATTTTTGTCATTTAGAGTTATTTGTTTTACATTTGACAAAATTTAATATTTTTAATTATGAAATTAAAGTATCTATTTCCTAACAAGTATAAGAAAATTGGTTGGTTAATTCTCATTCCATCTGCAATCATTGGTTTGATAACTTTTTATTTAGAATTTGAACCTAATTCTTTGGATTTTAATGTCCCTGCTATTTTTATTGAAGAGCTTTTGGGGGATAAACATTTCTTCGGAATTGTAAACAATAATATTTTAAATGAAATTTTAGGCGTTCTAACATTATTGAGTTCATTATTAGTTGCTTTTTCTAAAGAAGAGTCAGAAGATGAATATATTTCAAAAATTAGGTTAGAAAGCTTGGTTTGGGCTGTTTATTTCAATTACGCTATTCTTTTAATATCATTTGTATTGATATTTGATTTGGCTTTTTTATGGGTTATGATATTTAACATGTTTACAATTTTATTGTTTTTTATTATTCGATTTAATTGGCAAATTTCTAAACTTAAAAAAATCGCTCATTATGAGGAATAGCATTAAAGTCGAGAGAGCAAAAAAAAATATTACGCAAGCTGATCTCGCTAAACGAGCAAAAGTCAGTAGACAAACAATTAATGCTATGGAATTGGGGAAATATGTTCCATCAACACTTTTGTCTTTGAGATTAGCTCAAATTTTTGAAGTTGAAGTAAGTCAGATTTTTACTTTAGAAGAATCCGATTGGGATTAGGACATATTACTGCCATGGAATTAGCATAAGAATAGTAGCTGATTTTTACGGACTAAATTTTCGATTAAAAATAAATTTTCATGCGAGCCATAAGCCTTATTTTTAGTGCTATTTCGCCTATTTTTTTTATAAATATTATTATAAAGTGTTGTTATAATTTAAAATAGTCATTAAAAAACAGAAGTTGATATTTTATCGAATTTGACCAGTAATCCCAATTGTGACTCCCTGGGCGTTCAATATAGTCATGGGGTATATTTTTTTCAATCAATTTCTCATGTAATCTCCTGTTGGAATCGTAAAAAAAATCACTCATTCCACAATCAAATATGAGTTTTAAACTGTCTCCTTTCAGCTTGTAGACCATATTAATAACCGTGTTTTTTTCCCAGTATTGCTGATGATCGGAATAATTTCCCAACCGTTTAGGCAAGTCCCAATTATTTGGAAAAGGACGGATATCCAAACCTCCGCTCATGCTTCCTGCTGCTCCCCAAATATCTTGATGCTTAAAAGCAAGATAAAAAGCACCGTGCCCTCCCATGCTTAAACCTGTAATAGCTCTAGCAGACTTTTTCGCTGATGTTTTATATTTTTTGTCTATGGTATCAATAAGTTCTTTGGAAATATAGGTTTCATATTTCATTGTTTTATCGATTGGGCTGTCAAAATACCAACTAGTAAGACCGCCATCAGGGCAAACAATTATGATATTATATTTATCCGCATACTCTTTTATTCTCGGAACCTTTGATATCCAATCCGTATAATCTCCACCAGCGCCATGAAGTAAATACAAGACAGAGAAGTTTTCTTTTTCAGTAGAATAATTATCCGGTAGTATTACAATATTTGGAATAGATTTATTCATGGACGCACTCACGACCATAACTGTATCTATTTGGGATGCGATAATAGATATAGTATTACAAATTAAAAGAAGTACTATTATTTTTAGTTTCATGATTTTGGTATTAATTCCTTATCAGGTATTTGTGTATGATTAGTTACGGGTTTTAAGCACTAAAGTAGCAAATAAATTACAGTTATAAAGTCCACGAGGACTTTCGCAAGTAGGCGTTAAGCCAGCAATAAATTATGCACGGTGTTGTTATTTTGTTATTTTATTTCTAAAGTTAACCTGTTTGTTATATCCTTAAAAATCTCTCGATATGCAATTAAAACAGAAGCATTTCTGTATAATATAACATTTTAGATTTTTCACTATTCCACAATTTGCTACAGATTTCTTTAATCAGACTCTTCAATTCGATATAAGATTCTTTCTCGGGTATATACTTTGTTGAATCTTTTTGATTGATATATAACCGCCTATCCATTTCAGTTATATTTTTTGGAGCAGAGTGATTAATATTTTTTCTACGTTCTCCGACAAGATTCTCCAATTTAAAGCATATGCTACTCGAGAATCATAAATTATATATTTTTCAGGAAACATATATGCTCCAACTTTTGAGGCACTCGCATTTTTTTTATAATTAGGTTTGTCCGAGTTTAAAAATACTAAAATAAAACGAACCATAATAAAAACAGTAGGATTTTAAAAGTACACACAGACCAAGTAATTGGTTATATGCATTGTTGTGCTATCATAATTTTTTAGAGATTTGTATCAAAAATTAGATAAGCAATAAACAATAAAAAATAAATAGCTAGATAGAACAGGTAGAAGTTTCTAAACTTTTTATATTCGAAATTTTCAGGATAGATATTTCCAAAAAGACCTTTAATTTCTCTCCAAAAAAGAGGTTTAATGTTAATTAACCAACTATCGGTTTGATATACGATTTTTCGGAATTTACTTCTACAAAAACTTAATGGTAATCCCCAAGCCACAAAAAGTATAAACCAAATATTTTTAATTATAAAATCCATTATCATTTATTTTTTTGGGAACCACGGAAAAAAGGAATTTGTTTTTTGAATGTAATCGCTATATTGAGGTTTTGACTCTTTTAAAGTTTTTTCAAGTAAGCGCACACCTGATATTTTAATAATTAATAAAGTCATTATAATAGCACCTATTATTTGCCAGTAACTGCCGGCTGCAATGCTAAAAATAGCATATGCCCACCAAACAGCTGAGTCGCCAAAATAATTTGGATGCCTTGTGTATTTCCAAAACCCTGTGTTTAAGACCTTTCCATTGTTTTTTAAATTATTTTTAAAACGTGCTAATTGAAAATCGCCACCAGCTTCAAAAGTAAATCCTATAAGCCATACTACAATTCCTATATAATCCAGTACATTGAGGGTTCCATTACTGGTACTTGAATTAATCCCTAAAAGGGGTAAAGAAACAATCATAATCAAGGCTCCTTGTAATAAAAACGTTTGGAAAAAACTAAACCACCAATAGCGTTTTAGGCCATAATTTTTTCGGAATTCCTGATATCTAAAATCTTCTCCTTTGCCAATGTTTCTAAATGCAAGATAAATTGCAAGCCTAAGGCCCCAAATACTCACTAAAGTTAAAATCAATATTTTTCTAGTATTTAATTCTCCTGACATAAATACGTAAAACGTATTAACAACTACAAACCCTAAACCCCAAAAAATATCTACAATACTAACATTTTTTATAAAAATACTCCAAATCCATAATAGAGTTACAAAAGTTAAGATGATTAAGGCTGCTTGAGAAAATAGTGTTATCATAGGTTATTGGTTGATCATAATGAAGCACAACGTTTAGTATAAGGGCAGTAGCAGATTTAAAAGCACTTATCTTTCGGGTAGCAAGATGCTTCATTAAATACAAAACGGTTTGAGAAAGTACCAAACCGCTATTATTTTTATACATTGTTATGGCCTAGTTTTAGAATTTTTCAGCCATAATAGGATGTTATTTTATATCATCATAGAATTTCACCATACTTACTTGCATATAAGGTAATAACCATAGGAAACCAATACCTAATGTGAGAATGCAAAGTAAAGACCATCCAATAAACCTTAGTCCCAAACAGAAATATTTCCATTTATATCCGTTCATCATTTTTTTGCTTTTATTGATTGCTTCCATTGCTCCAATTGAATTGTCATCAGCAAGAATATAAAAAGTCATAGAAAAAGATAATGCAGCAATAATTCCAGGAATTATTAACAAAAGAGTCCATAAAAATATAAATAAAAGCATCAGTAAGTAAGCTCCTAAAGAAGTGCTAAAATTATTAAACCCTTGAAATATTTGCTCTAGCCTTGCATCTTGATTCCTTGAAATATTTATTGAAAATATAGCAATTCCAAGCGCCATAGGACCGGAGATAGCTAATAACAGTAAACCCGCAAGTGGGAAAAATTCAGTTGTTGCCTGAATGGCACCAATTATTAACATATATACAACGAATGTTCCAACTGCAAGACCCCATTTCTCCTTTAAAGATTTACGTGCCATTTGCATTAATACTAGATTCTCTGTTTTCATACTATATTATTATTATTATTATCCCTACTCTTAGGGTTTTTCAGATACACCTTTTTTTTTGTCACATTGCGTGGTCAGCCTTTTGGCTTACGCAAACCTTTTTTTAGTTTTTAACTTGCCCATAACGTTGGTGTGTATGGTTTGTTGATTGTCTCCAACAACTAATTTAGTAAATAATTCCCGAATATGAAAATCTGAGAGGATTTTGGCAAGTAAGCGATCCATAACGTTTAGTATAAAAAACGTAGGGCAGTTAGCTAATACTTTCGTTTCGGTTTATTACTTAGCTCAATATAAATATTTTGCTTTTATTATTTCTTCTGTAAACGCCAAATTTTATATTTAGCGGGCTTCATTAATGTGCACAGACATTCTGGTTAATATGAATTCCCTATGTTTTTTATACATTGTTGTATAACGTCCACACACAGTAATTATTTATAAAAACTTTAATATGAAGCCAAATAATTATAGCATTGGAACTCTTAACTTTTTTTTTAAAATGAAAAGTTTAAACTAGCAAAGGCGAAATGGAGTTGAATAAAATTATACCGATTAGTTCCGTCTGCACCACCTTCAAGCAGCCGATAACCAATGTTCCCTTGCATATTTTTAGTAAAATTATATTTTCCAGATAGGGAAAGGTCAATTGCTCTGCCTTTACTTGCAATTATACCTTCTCCAAAAAACACAACACCCACTTTTTGAGAAATACCCCAATTCGCTAAAACGTTTACTAGCGGCACGAAACCAATACTAAAATTCTCGCTTAACAGTTCTGTATTCTTCAAAGAGGTTCCTGCAGCTCTAATTTTTGCAGAAAAGCCAAGACCAAATTTAAATTTGTTGTTACTTATGATTCTTCGATTATAGGTAAAGCGATAAGAGTTAAACTTATAAACAGCTTCTAATGGTAGGTTCGCTATAAAGTTTTTTCCATCAAAAAGGATATCCCTATCTATTTCTCCAGTTACTACAATTTTTAAAGGTGCATAAAGAATTGAAAAGTGATGTTTACCATTTAATAAAAACCCAGCACGAAGTCTAAAAAATGGGCTTGCCGGTGTCGAAAAATCATTTTTCAGAGAAAATAGCGTTCCATTATTACCATTACGAATATTATTAGAGCCCGTAAATAATACTCCTGATTCGATATTAATAAAAGTCTGAGCATTTGTAGATAAATTCAAGTTCAAACAAATAAAAAGAATCCAAAAGCATGGTTGGAAAAGAAGCTTAGAAGCTAAATGATTCATATGAAGTATTTGTTTTTTTTAACCGTGTTATTTAATGTTTTACAACGTGTTGCGAAACGTTTTTATTCCTCAGCGATGTTATTTTTTATTTTCGGGTTCAAATTTGTCAAATACTGTGCAAACTCAAATTTATTTTTTGGTGAAATTATTAACTCTTCAAATTTTCCATATTTAATTTCAATTCGGTCAAACGATGCTGCTGGCGAAGAAACAATATTACTAGATTTTGTTATTTCCTTTATTTCATTGATTTCAATTGGTTTGTAGGTAAACAATCCACATTTAATTTTAAGTTTTTTTTCCTCAATTGTATATTCCGTTTTGAGGAACATATGAGTTATAAGTCCGAAAATTATTATTAAAAATAAACTTATTAAAGTCAAATTCAGATTGATTCCGCTTTTAATAAGGTTTAGTATTAATGGACTGAAAAAGACTATGAATACAACAGTCAATAATCCGTAAGAAACTTTGGAAGAATATTTTTTAGTCATATTTCACTCTTTTATTCGGGTTTTTCTGTTAATGTTGCACAACGTTCTAGTATAAGAATAGTAGCGGATTTATTTACACTAATTTTTCCTTTAAACACAAACCTTTTTTATATTTAGTTACTTTCGTTTTAGCTATTAAACCGCTATTATTTTTATACATTGTTATATTTAGTTCTTTTAAAAATAAATCCTTTATAAATTTTAATGTTTTACAATCAATTTCTTTGTAGTTGTTCCTAAATTATTTTTTATTTTAATATAATAAATACCACTGTTAAAATTCTTCACACTAAACTGTAATTTACTAGATGAATTTATAACACTATCTACATTTAATTGTTTCCCTAGAATGTCATAAACGGTTAGATTAGAAATATGATTAAAACTTTGAATAGTGACTAAATCATTTGTTGGGTTTGGAAATATTAATACGTTTCTAAAAGTTGCTTCATTCAAATCTAAAATATTAGGAACTTCTTTTAATTCCCATTGAAAACTTTCCCAACGTGAGTTAATTGAGCTGTGCTCTGCGTATCCTAAGTCATTTTCAATATTAATGTATTGGTTCGAACCAGAATTATTTAGAAACCTATTATGTGTGCCGTTAACTGTTCTTTTTTCCCAAATAGAACTTGGTGAATTTAAGGCTATAGATGTGCATTCCAATGCCCCAGTTTGGTTTTCCATATGTACTTTATCTCCCGAGAAAGCATTTTCTAAATAGTAATAGCCATTCCCTGCGATTATTAGTTTCCATTTGAAAGTGTCATTACTTGTTTCTGCACTATATCTTACGACACCTCCATCTTGATATAAATAATTGTTTTTGAACCTATTCTTTATATAGTATAGTTTTTGGTCATCTAAACTCTCAATATTATCCATAAGTGCTATGGCATCACTTACCTCATAGTTTATAAAGTAGTCTCTAGTTTGGTTTAATGTATTTTGAATGCTTTGATCATTTGAATATTTTTTTCTCAGATCGAATAAACGATATATCTGTTGGAGTTCATATTCAGAGTAAGAAACACCTAATTTTGCTTGTAGATTAGTTAACATTTTGAATCCATATTCATAAGTAGGCTCATACATTGTTCCTTCTCCAAAATCATTCCAAGTCACTAATTGCAATGCATCTATTGATGTTTTATTCTGTATAGCCAAGTCAAGTGTTTGGTTCAATAATATTCCTTCATTGTGTTCTAGATAAAAATAATTATTTCCCCAACCACCTTCTGAATAGAAATCATTAAAACCAGGATAGGCACAGCCCATGGCATAGTCTAGAGTTGAAGCAACAGAGTTATAAAAGTAATTGATACCAGATACACCACTTTCAATTACCCAATCATATCCACCTCCTGCATTCTGACCAACTTTATATTTATCCCAATATAGAGGTAAAAAAACTACCTCTTCCTCAGCCGCAGTCATTGCGTAATCCCAACTAGCTTCATCGTTAATATTAATAGGACCAAATATTCCAAAAAAGGGTTTTCCTGAGCTGGTTCTTATAAAGTTATTTTTTGGAAAATAATTATTCTTCAAATATTCTATATTAATATGGACATAGTCAACAAGGTTCAAGCCATTTTCATTACCAACAAATCTATCTTCCATTATGACACTAAAATCTATATCAAGCACTTCAGATGCAGCCACAATAGCATTAGAATTTTCAAGTAATAAATCAATATCGCCATTAGTACCAACCTTGCCATACCAGTTAATCAAAATTCCATCTATCCCACTATATTTCATAAGTAAAAGATGGTATTCAATAACATTTGGGTCTTGACTGTCGTATGGCCCAATTAAGGGATAATAATGTGAAGCAATTTCTCGTTTTCCAGTAATTTCATCAACTATTACATTAGGACTTTTATTAGCCATTGTCCAATGTGCTCCCCAATTAGTATTATAATTAGGAGAATCAAACCAAGGCATATAATGCATATAAACTGGTTTATCGAATGTATCAGTCCCTTGAGAAAAAGTAGTATGAATACATCCAAAAAAAAACAATAAAGAACAATACTTTAAAAATACTCTACTCATGATTTTTTAATTAAATATAACGGTTTTATGTATAATTTTTTGTGTGTTTTAAGTAGTACATTTAGTAAATAAAACCGAACCAAGAAAGTCGGTTTAGACTTTCGTAAATAGGTTAAAACCAGCTATTATTTTTATACATTGTTGTAGCTAGTTCTACCAATATTTTAGTTCTTTTCCTTTTTCATATCGAAGCCTTCCTAATAATTCGTATCCAATTGAATTAAAATGTATTCCGTCTTTTAATAATGTTTTAGGAGTTTGATTTTTATCCATTCTTTCTAAATCTTCATTAGTCGGATATTCTCCGTTATTTGGTAATAACTCAAATTCAATTGCATCATATATTGCTTTCTCAGACATATATTTTTTTAAATCAATAAGTTTTTTACCATATTTCTTTTTTATAGGTTTAACTATTTTTGAATTGCCATTTCCATGTGAAGTGATAATTATGATGTTTTTATCACCTTTATGTTTTACAAATTGATTTATTTGATTGAGTAAATCCTCAGGGTTTTCATAACCACCATTCTGTCCGATAAATATTGTCGCAATTCCTTTTGTTTCAAATGAAAGTTGAGTTATGATATTAGTTTTAGGTTTAGTAGTGTATGATTCAGAACTTCTTCTATTTCTTTTAATTGAATATTTTTCTGTCTTTGAGTTTCTTTTTAGGGTGCATTCAATACCATTAATGTAACATGGGTTTAAACCACCTTCACCTTGTATAAGAGGATAAATATTTTTATTATTGTAAGAGCTATAAATTCCATTTGGGATTTCAACACTTGATCCATTAGCAGGTATTGTGATAGTATCTTTTATATACATTGGAATCCCTCCTTGTCTTGCTCCAATTGTTAAGGAGTTCTCTCCACCAACACCTCTGTTTTTTACAATCCAATTTTCCTTTAAAAATTTTAAAGTAACATTCGACATAGTTGTTCCTTCACCTCCAGCACCAGCTGTTAAGGAATCTCCAATGTCTATTAAAACTTTAGCTCCTTTGTATTTACGGTTCTTATCGAAAGAACTGATTGAAAAAAGGATTATTAGAAAAAGTAAATGTTTAGGTAGTTTTTTTAAATTCATTCTTTAATTTATTTTCGAATTAGCTACAACATGTTTGTGTATGATTTCGTTGCGTGTTTAAGCACTAAAGTTAGCAAATAAATCACAGATAGAAAGTCCGCGAGGACTTTCGTAAGTAAGCTAAAACTAGCAATGAATTATACACGTTGTTGGCAACTGTAATTTATAATTTTGATGTTGTTATTATTCGCTCATTTTCATAGTTTTCTTTCCAATTGAGAATTATATATGAAGTCAAATTTTCCTTTTTTAGTTTTAGTTCCCCCTCCTTTTTTTGATAGTAAATTTTATATTCAATCCACAAAAAAATCTTTGTTAAATGTTTAGTTTTAATTTAAAATTAATACTAGTAAATATGAAAATTTATATGTTTTTTTGCAAATGTAAAATTAAAATTAAATGTCAAGATTAACTAAACTTTCTTATTGCACTATCATCATTATGTTGCTAATGTACTCATGTTCGCCAGACAAAGACAACGATATGATTACCGAACCAGAACTTATAAGCCCCGACCAATATAACTCTGAGGTTGTTGTTCGTTGGTTTAATCTAATTAAAGTGTTGACTACTGAAACAACAGGTTATACACCTCCTGTGGCAGCAAGAGCATTCGGTTACACTGGTGTTGCTTTATACGAGTCTGTTCAAGTTGGTACGACTAATAAATTGTCTTTATCAGGTAAATTAAATGGATTAAATTTAGAAACTACCTTTATGGAAGGTCTAGAATACCATTGGCCAACAGTTGCAAATACTACGATAGCGAGTATGACGAAATTCTTTTACTCTAATGCCTCACTTACTAATTATTCTAGTATTCTTGAGCTAGAATCTGAATTTAACAATCAGTTTACAAATGATATTGATGACGATGTAATTAAGCGATCAATTGCTTTTGCAAATGGTTTAACTGATGAAATTTTACTATGGTCTACAACAGATGGTGGTTATGGTGCTCAGTTTAATAATTTTCCGGTCGAATACGAGCCTCTACCAGGTGCTGAATTTTGGAAACCTACCGCACCAAATCAACGTGCTTTACAACCTTACTGGGGAAATAATAGACCATTTATATCATTGAACATTGAAAATTCTATTCCTGTTGATCCACCTGCTTACAGCACTGATGTTAATTCTACTTATTATATAAGAGCTCTTGAAGTTTATGATGTTGTAAATAATGTAACGCCAGAACAAACTGTAATCGCTGAATTTTGGTCAGACGACCCACAAACTTCTGCCACTCCTCCTGGTCATTCTATCTCAATTTTAAATCAGTTAATTGATGATAAGGAACTTGATTTATTAGCTTCTTCAGAAGCATTTGCAAAATTAGCCGTTGGGATTAATGATTCTTTTATTTCTTGTTGGAAGGTAAAATACACAACTAATTACCCTCGTCCAGTTTCAGTAATCAATAATCAAATTGACGCTTCTTGGGAAACAATTTTAGAAACTCCACCTTTCCCAGAATATACTTCAGGTCATTCGGTACAATCTGGGGCATTAGCAAGAATTTTAACATCATTATTCGGAGATAATTATACATTTATTGATCGTACGCACGAAAATAGAACAGATATTGATGGAACTCCGAGAGTATATTCTTCTTTTTATGATATGGCAGAAGAAGCTGCTGTTTCTAGATTATACGGAGGTATACATTTTAAAGAGGCAATTGAACTAGGATTAGATCAAGGATACCAAATAGGTGAAAATGTAATTAATATGTTTGATAATTAAATGATTGATGATCACTTAAAAACAAAAAATTAAATCTCTAATCCAATACAATTTTTTCAAGGGTAAAAGATTAGAAAAATTAAAATCTTAGACAAGACCTTCATCTTGTCTGAGATTTTTTATGAGGCATAGCCCCTTGGCTGAATAGTTAGTATTTTATGGTAATCTTGTAGTATCTTCCCATTATTAAATTTTATAAAGTATTGAGTTCACTAACAATGTTGACTTGCTTGAGCTAATCAATAAGAAATTATAGTTTTTCCATCTTTTTCTTTATCACCAACAAATCAAGTATTTTCTATTCTTTTCAGGAAGAAAGCCACAAGAACTTCCTTTCATACTATCTTTATAAATTTTTTCGTCTTTATTTCCTTTGTATAATTCCTTAATTACCTATGTTGATTCTTAAATGCTTTCACTATTTTCAATTTGATTTAAAGTTTGAAACTCAACAATTCTGATGAAATTCAAAATTGAATACGCATTAACAATTTTAATTGAAGAACAATTGCAAGAAAGAGAATTAATTGAAGCAGTTAAAAATATAATTATCAATAGGAACTGCTTAATTTTCATTCGTTCGTTTTATAGTTTACAACGTGTTTGTATATGATTAGTGGCATGTTTAAGGACCTAATTTAGTAAATAAAAACCGTATAGAAAATCCGCGAGAACTTTCGCAAGCAGGTAATAAGCCAGCAATAAATTATATACTGTGTTGGCATTGGTATTTATTTTTTAAACACAAAAGAAATCAATCGAGGTAGGCCGTTTTCATTATTTTCATCAAACCATTCTTTCATTTCCACAAATTCAAAACCATTCTTTTTTGCAGCATCAATATATTCCGAAACGTGGTGAATATAAACGTCTAATTCCTTTGTACCGTTTTCAGTTTCATATTTGGCTTTGCTTCCAGAATATTGTTTAAATGGATGTAATTCGCTTATGAAAAATAAACCATTGTTCTTTAATTTCAGACTTGCTTGATTAAAAATATGGCTTAAATTTTTTATATGTTCAAGAGTTAAACTACAAGTTATTAAGTCGGCAAAGTTATTGTCAATTTTCCAACTTTCAGTTAAATCTGCTCTTTTGAAAATGACGCTTTCGTCTGATATTTTTTCTTTGGCTTTATTTAGCATTTCTTGGGAAAAATCTAACCCAATTATTTGCTTTGCTTTTCCCAATAACCATTTTGTGTTTTTCCCTGTTCCACAACCTAATTCCAAAACATTTTCAAAATTATATTTGTTTAATGTTTCTATTGTAGCTATTGTATCTAAATCTCTTGTACGGTTTTCATTTGTGTCATATTGATTTGCCCAAATATTATATGCTTTTTCAATGCTCATTTACTGTTCTTTCAATATTAACTTGTTTGTGTATGGTTAGTTGCGTGGTTAAGCAACTAATCTAGTAAATAAATGACAGATAGAATATTCCGCAGGAATGTTCGTAAGTCGGCTGTGACCTAGCAATTAATTATACACGGTGTTACCATACGTTTATATAGCACATTATTCAGTTCTTGATTATTTTTCTTAAAGGAATAGTTTTTATACTTGTCCTAACTTTTGGAAGCAATGTAATCGTCCACAAAGTCTTCTAAAACATCTAAAGGAATAGCTCCATGCGAAATAACCACTTCATGAAAATCACGAATATCAAATTTATCTCCTATTGCATCTTTTGCTTTTTTACGCAATTCTAAAATTTTCAACATACCAATCTTATATGCAGTTGCCTGACTAGGCATCACAACATGTCTCTCCACCATTTTAATGGCGTCTAACTCATTATTTGGTGTATTATCAGTATAATATTTTATTCCTTCTTCACGCGTCCATCTTTTTGAATGTATACCAGTGTCTACAACTAACCTACATGCTCTCCACAATTCCATAGCCAAACGGCCAAAATCAGAATAAGGATCAGCATAAAAGCCCATTTCTTTTGGAATAAATTCAGAATATAAGCCCCAACCTTCTGTATAAGCTGTGTAACTGCCAAATTTTCTGAACTTTGGAATTTCTTGTAATTCTTGCTGAATTGCCAATTGCATGTGGTGTCCTGGAATTCCTTCATGATATGCTAATGCTTCCATTTGATAGGTTGGCATAGATTCCATATCGTATAAATTAGCATAGTAAATACCTGGTCTTGAGCCATCTGCTGCAGGGCGATTGTAAAATGCTTTTCCAGCTGATTTCTCTCTAAATGGTTCAACTGCTTTCACGATGATATCAGCCTTTGGCTTTGTAATAAATATTTCATCTAATCTCGTTTTCATACTATCTATTAAATGTACCGCCTCTTTTAAATAAGCATCCTTACCTTCTTTGTCTTTAGTATAATAGAATTGCTTATCCGTTTTCATAAACTGAAAAAAGTCTTGCAATGTTCCTTCAAAGGCAACTTGATTTTTAATTGCCTCCATTTCTACATGAATTCTTGCAACTTCACTCAATCCTATTTCGTGAATTTCATCAGCAGTTAAATCGGTTGTTGTAGTCTTTTTTAAAGCCATTTTGTAGAATGCTTCGCCATCAGGTAATTTCCAAGCACCATCATCTGTATTCGCTCTTTCTTTCTGCGCTTGCATAAAGGAAATAAGTCCTTCGTAAGCAGGTTTTACAGATGTCAATAAGGCTTCTTTAGCTTGAGTTTCTAAATTAGATTTAGTTTCATTATCTATATCCAATTTGTTCACTTTCTTCATAAAATCTTTCAATAAAGTACTTTGTATAGTAGTAGCATCAAATGGTTGGCCAACCAATATATTTTCTGAATCTTGAATCACTTTGTCATAGACAAACTTTGGTGGTAGTATCCCTAATGCTTCACGTGTTTTTAAATTATCAACCAATTGTGAGAAAAATTTATTGAAAGTATTTAATCTTGAGACATAAGCTTCGGCATCTTTAACATCATCAATTCGATGCATATTTATCATAAATGCTGGCTTTCCAGATTGCGCTCCGTGCATTTGATTTACAGGATAATTATGCAATCTATATTTATAATTAATTATACTATTTTCTTTCCGTTGTTTAAACAGTTTATAACTTAATAATGTATATTTAGAAAGTGCATCAACATTCACTGAATCTATTAACCAGGCCAGCTCTTTTTTGTCTATTTCTAAATCTCTTTCATCAGCTTCTGGGGAATTGTCATTTAGTTTCCCGTAGTCCTTTTTTATTCCAAGTCTCGTTTGAAATTCAGGAGATAAATTCACTTGATAATCAAATGATTTTTGAAAAAAATCATTGGCCTTTTTTGATTCTGATAAAATTTCTGCTTCGGTATACGCTTTAATGTTTTTTTCTTTTTTACAAGAAATTAATACTGTAACAGTCAATAATATCAGTGCAAATTTTAAAACTATTTTTCTCATAATATATTTATTTTATAATTTCATTACTCCACGTTTTTTCTAAATGTATGCTAACGTTGTTGTGTATGGTTAGTTGTGTGATTTAAGTAATTGAGTTAGTAAATAATTACTGACCAATAAAATCCGTGAGGATTTTCGTAAGTAGGCTTTTATTAGCAATTTTTTTTACATGGTGTTGGCATTTCGTTATTTTATTTTATTTTTTCACAAATTTGTTGTTGTATTCTAGTATTCTATAACTATAAATTCCTTTACTTAAATTAGAAATATTTAGTTCAATATTTTTCCCATTTCCAATAATTTCTTTTTCAATTACTTTTTTTCCATTAATGTCATAGATTTCAATTTTCTCTTTTTCATTATTTTTCAAAGGATTTGTGATATTAATTATATTAGATGAAGGATTTGGGAATCCAATAAATTCCCCTCTTGAATGAAATGCTTCTTGGGTTGAAGAAAGAGTTCCCGAAAGCCCATAAATATCATAAGTTATGTTATCACTTTTATCATTTGTTTCTGTTAATAATTTGAAGTTATTATTTTCATCTTTAAAGTAAAATGCTTCGTGTCTATCTCCAAAATCAAATAAATTTGTTCCGTCTTCGTCAAAAAGCAACATTTTATTTTCACTTCCTTCAGTTCTGAATCTATGAGTCCTAATAATAAATTCTATCTTATTATTAGAATTAAATAGCTTGTCCGAAGCAAGAAATACTGCTCCAATCTCAATACTATTAGTTAGAGAAATACTAACTGTTTTATAAAGAGTATGATTACTATCATATATCGATATTTCGTTATCTGTTGAATTAATAGTGTAATAATTCAAACCACTACTTGTCAAGAAAGCAAAATTTTTCGGATAATTATTAGAACCATTAGATGTGTAATTTTTTTCCAAAGTTTGACTAAAACTGATTGAACTAATTGCAATAAATAAGTAAAGTAATTTCTTTTTCATAATTTTAATTTGTGTTAATAGTAAGTAATTTTTATTAAATGACTGAATTTTAGTTGGTTCACGTTAATGAATGCCAACGTTTTTGTATATTGTTTTTTGTGTGTTTAAGCGATTAATTTAGCAAATAAAATACGAACCAAGAAAATCCGAGAGGATTTTCGTAAGTAGAGTAGAACTTAGCAATTAATTATACACGGTGTTGGCAACTGGCTTTATTTTTATCGGTTCAATTTTAAATTCCTGTTCTTTTAATTGCTCTAAAATCCCACATTTTTTTCTTAAATGAAAAAACCCAACAGCAATAAATATATTTTGTTTCCTTAATAAATTTGGAATAATTTTCATCCATTCATTATTTC
>Ga0209710_1001017_pt1 | contig 22708 bp, 21 predicted proteins | sample ArcticOcean_MG_C_5_FD_187436 | JGI IMG/M metagenome (GOLD analysis project Ga0209710, IMG submission 187436) | Marine microbial communities from western Arctic Ocean - ArcticOcean_MG_CB4_138 (SPAdes) (version 2) | ecosystem: Environmental > Aquatic > Marine > Oceanic | place: Arctic Ocean...
ATGAACTCTATTTCATCTCTATTTTTTTCTTCCAAAGAAATAGTCAAACATTTAGCAATAAAAAAAAGGGTTTCTTTATAATTCAATTGATAATTTTTTTACTCAAAGATAGGAAATTGTTAATGCGCCAAAATATGCCTTTGTGACCTCACATATTATGAGGCGTTCTTTTGCATCTAACTATTATGGGAAAATTGAAACGCCACTACTTATGAATATAACCGGGCATTCTAAAGAAAGTACTTTTCTAACCTATATTGGTACGCATCAAAATAAAGATGCACTGGCAGATTTATTTATGCAACAGGCGGGGGTTATTTGGTAATTTTATTATTTCATTCCTAACTGATTTAGTTTTTCTTTGTACCAGTTTTTGTCGGTAATACAGTTTAATATATAAAATCGATAATATTTATAAAATATAGATTTATACAAAAGCCTCAAGCCTAATTTTATTAGAATATAAAATTTAGTTATTTTGTATTGAATATTATTTTTTTCATAACTCTGAAAATAACCTTCAAATTTAATTAAATAGGAAGCTGTCATTTTTGTGTTGTTGTATTTTAAACTATCTAAAGCATTAAAAACTTCATAACAAGCTGCTAAAAAACAATTCAAAGGATTGGTTAGCTTGTCTAATGTATTTACTGCTTCTTTTGCATTAGTTTTTTTAGATAATAAAAAAACATCATTGGCATTTCTTAAGGCCATGGTCTTATAATCAAAACCATGGTCGTTTACTTGATTGGCTAGAATTGATAAATTAAGTTTGTTTGAATAACTAAGAACAGCAACCTCGTTTATAACCTGACTGTCTTTCTCTACAAAACTATAATTAAATTCGTTTGCGTACTTTTCTATTAAAAGTTCTTTATGAATCTCTATAGCTGCGATACTATTCTCTTTGTAAAGTCTTCTATAATGTCTTCCTATGTCAGGTGGATAATATTTTGTCTTTTTCACTTCAGAATATCCAAACTCTCTTAAAACTGCAATTGCTCTTGGGTAGTCTTGTTTTGAGAATATAAAATCAATGTCTCCTACCATCCTTTCAGCAATATCATCATATACACCCGCTAATAGGTTTCCGGTTCCCTTTAGAAATAATGGGGTAATGTTATTTGCTAATAAAAAATTGTTTAATTCTTTTGCCTGCGCAATTATTTGTTTGTTTCGCTCCCTGTTTATACCGGTAATATGCTCCATGTAGCTAACCAACTCATGAGGTAAATACTGCAAGAAATCTGCGCGTTTTAAATTACAATACAATGCCGGAAACACAAAATGGGCTGTACTCACTTTTACAACAGTATCCCAGTCTATAGAAGATGATCTTAATTGCTTTTCTATTCCTTGTCTATTCTTATCATCCAAAGAGATGGTCAAGCATTTTGCAATAAAATAAAGAGTTTCTTTATAATTCATTTTTAATATACTAAATATTATTTAGTAGGATCTGGGTCTCTATCCATAAATCCTTGTTTCTCTATTTCTTTTAATTGTTTAATCGTAAATTGATCTCGAACGGATTTTGTTTTGGGGAAGATATAATTAGAAAGGGTTACAAAGAGTTTTACCCGTTCTGTTTTAGTAAGTTTTTCTTGATTTATAAGCAAATCATCCAACACTTTTTCATAAAGTAGTTCCATCTTTTCTTTAATGGAAGGTCCTTCTTTTTTAGCAGGTCCTCTTTTGGATCTTTTTCCTGCTTTCTTTCCTGATTTTGGGTCGAATGGCATATTTATATTTTTTTTTTAAAAACTACGCTTTGGTAAATCTTTAAACCATTTTTCATAAAGTTTTGAAGTTGGAACTAAAATCACCCAGGCAGTCATGAAGATTAATTGTAAATCTAAGAAAAAAGAATTGTTTGATTGATACCACATTTCCAATTCACCCTTATAAGGTGCTATAATACGTTTGTAAAACTCATGTGGATCTTCATCAATGACAGCTGAAATAATAGATTCCTCATCTCTAAAGATTATAGAACCTATTCCCGTTAGACCTGGTTTTACATTATATATTTTAGATTGCACCTCTTCATTATATGCAGTAAACGTTTTAGTCACTAGAGGTCTAGGACCAACTAAACTGATATCACCCTTTAAAATATTAATAATTTGTGGGAGTTCATTGATCTTTGTTTTTCTTAAAAAAGATCCAATTTTTGTAACTCTTGGATCATTTTGAAGCGTGATACTTCCTGTACCAATATTCATAGAGTTTTTTAGCATTGTTGCAAATTTCCATATTTGAAATCTTGAATTATGTATTCCATAACGTTCTTGAAAATAAAAAACTTCTCCTTCTCCAGAAAGTCTAAGAATGATAATAATGGGAATAAAAACAGGTAAAAGAATAATTAGTGAAAATAAGCTAATTATAATATCCAATAAACGCTTAAAAAAGTTGTACATAATTTACATTTTTTGATCTAAATGTTTACCAGTTTCAATATGCATGAAATCTGGAACATATTTTTTAATAACTTTTACTATATCTAATTTTACTGAATTTGAATTACTAAATACAGACTCAAAATCAGTTTCTACATCTTCAAAAGATATTTTAATTTCTGGAGTATTTATGAATCCTAAAGAGTCGTACTTATTAATTTCATAATCTTCCTCTTCAGTATAGAATTCCTCGTATGTTTTTTCTCCTGAAGTATCTGTCTTAAAAAAATAGATTGGGTATTTTGTAGGATACTTTTCAAAATTAAAATCTTTCGCTTCTTTTTCTGATTGAACTAATTCTGGCTCAAAACCGTTCTCTTTTAAAAAGTCTAAAGCTATCTCTTTAAAATATATCTGATCTTTATGGAAATCTAATTTTGGAAAGAAAATATTTCCAGTATCGCCTAAAAATGTAGCCAATAAACATATTTGACCAGATTGTTCTGGAGTTACAAAAAAACGTTTGATATCGGAAGGACAACTTAATGGTTGTTTCTTATTCAATCTATAAATAAACCCATCTAACAAACTTCCATTCGAAAAAGCAACATTGGCAAATCGAGCAGTTGAAACTCTAAAATTATTCTTCTTTGATAATATCAATTTTTCCATTAAGCTTTTAGATGCTCCCATAATATTAACTGGATTGGCTGCTTTATCAGTAGAAACACTAAAAAAGTAATTTGGTGGATTTAACTCGCAAAGATTTAAGAGCTTGATGGCACCATATACGTTATTCTTAATTAAAGCCTCAACAGAAATTTTATCTTTTTCAGATCGAACATGTTTATGGGCTGAGAAATTTGCAACTACTTGCCAAGTATCAGAATTGAAAATCTTATCGAAAGTATCACTTAATAAATTTACTGGATACGTAATGTATTCTGGATTGTAATCTAATAAATTGGAGCTTCTGAGGTCTCGTGTTAATTCTGTCAACCCATTTTCATTAATATCTACTACCGTAATTTTTGAAGGTTTGTATTTTAAAATTTGTTTGATATAGCTAGATCCTATTGTTCCGGCACCACCTATTACAAGTATATTATTCCCCTTAATATTCAATGATAATTTTTCATCAAACTTATTCAGATCATTATCAAAATTGATGTGCTTTTTGATTATTGTTTCTTTAATCATATTTTAATTTTTGAAAGATTTAAAAGTTTTAATAACCCCTTTTTTACTAGTCAAAGGTAATTCCTTTGACATATATTTTTTTAATTTTTCATTGCTAACCATATATGATTCTGTTAATTTTTTTAATCTTTCAGAATTTAGTGGCAATGGAATTACATCTCCAATTTTTGCTATAATTTTTATAATAAATGGATATACATTAAAAATAATTGTTTTTTTATTATTTGATTTTGCCATCAATGATATAATTTCATTAGTTGACAAATGTTCATCATCAGCTACATTATATACTCCAGACGGTATTGCATTATTATGTATCAATTCATTAATTACAAATAGAAGGTTGTCTATGCTACAGTAGGATCTCATATTTTTAAAAGCACCTAATATCCATGGTATTCTTTTTGATACAAGTTTATAAAGAAGGTTTAAATTTCCTTTGTTATTTGGACCATGAATCATACATGGTCTTAATATATATACTCGTTTATTATTTGGAATTTTTTTTGATAAAATATAACTCTCTGCCAATAACTTGCTTTTACCATAATGAGTTTTTGGGTTTGGTTCACAATCTTCGTTTAAAATTCCAACCACATTATCAGCAACAGCTTTTACAGAACTCAACATAATAAAAACGCTTGAATCAGAAATTAGAAAAGAATCGAATATTTGTTTTGTTAACTCAGTATTAACTTCATAATATTCTTCTTTATTTGAAATGTTTTTTAAATCATGTGCCTTTCCTGCAAGATGAATAACTGTATTTTGTTTAATTAAAAATTCAGATCCTCTAGTATGTTTTTTAATATCAAAATCTTTATTAAAGTTGGTAATAAGATTTTTACCAACAAACCCCGAAGCTCCAGTTAGATAGATACTCATAAATATTTCAATATTTTAGATGAAAGCTGATTATTAATTAAAGAACGATCAAACTTTGTCTTGAATTTGTAGCGTTCAATATGATCTGATTGTTTGTTTGTTTTTAAAAAACTCACTAACGCACTGATATCACATGGATTGAAAACATAACTATCCGAAACCTCTTTGTTAATGAAATTTGCTGAATAACCACTTACTCCAGCTAATATTGTTTTTGGAAATGTTGCTAATTCAAAAATTTTTGAAGGTAATACTTTTTTAAATGCAGAATAATTATTCAAATGAATTAAGAGATAATCTGCATTATTATAAATATCTCTCAACTCACTTCTAGAGACAGGGTTTTTAATAATCACATTTTTTACTTTTAATTTATCAATTTCATTTTGTAGCATTATTTTTGCACCACCATCACCATAAATTAAAAAGGTGAAATTCTTTCCAAGAAATTTTGCAGATTGTGGTATTATCTTGTGTAAGCCTTGTCCTTCTCCAATATTTCCAGCATATATAATTAATTTATTGTTGTTATTTTTGATTTGATTAGAAGAGTGATCATAGTTCAGAAACTCATTATCTATACCATTAGAGAAAAATGAAAAATTGATATTTTCTTTAAATTTTAAAAAATACTCTTTGAAACCTTCAGAAATTAAATTAATATGATTGGCATAGTTAAAAGTTTTATTTTCTATACGTTTTAATAATAATATAATTATAGGTTTAAAAACCGAAGGCTTTAGAACATCAGACATAGTATCAACGAAGATATCTCTAACGTCCAAAATAAGAGGAACTTTATTTTTTTTTGCTATTTTATATCCTAAAAAAGCAGTAAACAACCTACTTGAAGACGCAAACACTAAATCTACTTTTTTACCTTTATTTAATTTTCTAACCTTCCAATAAAACCTAGAAAAAGATAATACTTGATCAATCATACCACTTTTATGAGGACGTAAAGCAATTCTATGAACCCTTAAGTTATCAAATTCCTCGTATTCTGGCGCTTCTGTTTTAAACGTATTATACCTATTTGGTGAAGTAGTATAAAGATCAATAAATGCATTTTCTAAATTGGCTTGACGAGATAATTCAATAGCAAGAGGTGTATTTCGAAATGACCCTGCACATAAATCTGGTTTAAAATAAAAGGTTAAGTATACTATTCTTTTCATAATTTTATTATTGTCTCTAAATTTGATTCGAAAACAACTTTTAATTTAATAGCATTTTCTGTTTTATTAAAACCATGTGCGAATCTATAAAATTCTTTATTTATAGAAATATTTTTTCCTTTAAATGATATTTCAACATCTAAGTTTTCAAAAAACACACTAGTATTTTTTATAACTATATTTTTTATAGATGGATGAAAATGAAAATGGGCTATTTGTTCGTAAATATCTTGTTTATTCAACTCATCATAAATATGAATTGAGTCTAAGTTTGTAATAAACTTTCGATTATGAATAACTCCAATCTTCTTGTATCCGTCATGGCTCGATGAAAATTCATTCTCACTTTCAGTAAATGATACTATTTTAGCTCTCTTGGCTACTCTAAAACCTCCCCAGACATCTGTCTGTTCATAATCACCAATAGTTATGGTATTATGAGAACTAGTTCTTCTTTCTATCTGTCTTCTTTCATTTTTCTCATATGTGGAAGTACCGGTATCTACAATAAATGGTAGGTTATTTTTATATAATATAAAATTAAAAGTATCTGAATGTACATGACCTGGTTGATACAAAGCTTTAACTCCGCCCATATCCATAAACAACTCATATTTTTGATTTTCAAACATACGATAACCCGAATCAGTTAATTTAATATCTTTTCTATTAATACCTAAAGATATTCCATAGTCTAAAAGCTCTTCTGAAGATGGAGCTATTTGAAAAGCAGAATCATTAACCATAGGTATATCCCCATTTTTAAAAGTCACATTATCCAACCATGATAACATTTTAGAACTGCTTTCTTTTAATAAATTTAATAAATCATCATTTTTCCAGCTATTCAATTTAATTAATTGAATACAATCTAAAACTCTAAATAACATTATTTGATGATACATAGGCGAAAGCTCAAAATGACCGCCATCTTCTAATATTTGTTCATTTAATTGTGTCTTTAAAAGTTTTTTAGATTTATTATATAGCTTTTCATTTTTAAAATAAAAAGCTCCAAATAATAATGAAAAAGTATTTTCTAATAAGTGATTTCCTAATAAATGATATTCTATATTTTTAAATAATATTCTGTAATGATTATGGAGTGTTCTATTTATTACCGAATTATTTATTTGATTCTTAGAAAGGAATTTAACCCAATTTATTCCTCTTAAGGAAAGAGGATAAGGTTCTTTACCATCAATTAAAATTTCATCATTTTTTATATAATCTAATATTAAATTTAAACCGATTTCTTTTGTCATTTCATTTTGATTTAAAAAATCAAAATAATTTAAATTATATGTCCATAACTTACCATATTTATTTTCGTTCCAGTTAATTTTATTTGATAACTGGTGTTCGATATTTAAAAAATTAAAACTTTGATTTACTATTGAGTATGAATTATTAGGTTTTAAATAATTTTTCCATTGAATCAATAAATGAGGATTATCTATATCTGAATGTTTGAAAGATCTAAAAAAATTATTTTTTATTAAATAATAGATTCTGTAATGTACCTGAATGGGTTTCAAATATATTAGCGTGTTAATAAGTAATTTAATTTTATTAGTCTTCATTTAATTAAATAAATAATTTCGTAATTATTCACTGTGATTAAAATTTTTCATCCAGTACGATAAATGTAACAGTTGATATATTTTATAGGTATTGTTACTTTTTCCTTCAAAATGACTATTAACTATATATTCAACTTTATCTTGATTCAAAGTGGTAAATAATTTGTTGGTCAAAAAAACCTCTAAAATTAATTCTTTCCCAAGCTTATTAATACTTAAATCTAAAGGTGCATTGAAACCAGCTTTTTTTCGATCAATTAGTTTTTTAGGAACTAAGTTTATTAAAAAATTTCTTAAAGGTTTTTTTAATCGAAATAAACTAACAAAAAAATTATCTTTTAATCCCCAAGTGATTTCATATAATCTTTTAGTTGCAAGGGGCAATCTTACTTCTATGCTTGCGAGCATACTTGACTTATCTGAAACAGAAAAGTTATGGGCTAAGAAACCATAAAAATCTAAATACATAGCCTTTCTTAAATTACTAAGATTTCTAACAGGTTCTATAATTAAATTAAGTTTTAACTTAAACTTATCAATCCCACTTTTTGAGCCAAGTAGTAATGAAACTTCTTTACTCGAAAAATACCCTATTAGTGAGGTGTATCTTGAAATAAAATCAGTTTCGGAAAAATAATTATTAAATCTGTCTACTTTCTTTGAGAAATATTTTACTCCTTTCAAAAGAGGTAAAATAGGTTGAGCTATTTTGAATAAATAATCATATTTCACGAACTTGTATCTTGGATAACCAGCAAATATTTCGTCAGCTCCCATACCACTTAACATCACGATAAACCCTTGATTGCTGACTTTTTGAGACAGAACCTTAGAGCTTTGAAAAGTAAAATCAGACATCAATTCTTCATTTCCAACGGCTACTTCCTCTATTAATTTTAAAAAATAATTATTAGTTGTTTCTTTGTGAGTAAGTTTAATACTACTTATATTTAAATTTAGATGTTTTGCAATGTTTACTGCATAACTATAATCACTTGTCATACCAGCTTCTTGATAATCTTCCTCTGATGACTTAATTGTAAAAGGAGCAATTCTAGACCTTGTTTCTGTTAGAATAATACTTGAATCTATTCCTCCACTATAAAAAAGACCAACGGGAACGTCGGATACGAGATGATGATTGATAGATGTTTTTATTTCCTCATTAATTTCTTTTGAATTTTTTATAGTCTTTTCATTTGAAATTTCGGATAATTCCCAATATTGCTTTTTAGTTATTAGATTACCGTGTAAATCATACTTCTCATATGAACCAGGTTTAAGTTTTCTGATTTTTTCAAAACCTGTGTCTGGTTCATAAATAAAACCATTAAGTAAATATTCTGCTATAAGGGATTTATCAATTTTCTTTGATTTTGGGTAAAGAGCAAAAATAGATTTGATTTCTGATGCAAAAATTAAATTCTCATCATCTTGATAAAGATACATTGGTTTAATACCTAAACTATCTCTGCATAAAATTAGTTCTTCACTGCTCTTGTCAAACCAAGAAAAAGCAAACATCCCTTCTACTTCATCTATACGTTCAATCCCTTTATGAATTAACCAAAGTAGTAAAACTTCTGTATCTCCACTAGTTGCAAATTTATGCCCATCTGAAATTAGAATCTCTTTTAACTCTAGAAAATTATATATTTCTCCATTAAAAACTAACGTATTTTCTCCAATAGTAAATGGTTGATTTGATTCGGTCTGTAAATCAATAATACTTAACCTTGAATGACTAAGATTTAGATTTTTATAATTAAAAGTATCATTAAAATCCGGCCCTCTATGTTCCATCGACATAATGCCATTTTCATAATCTAATGGATTATGACTAATACTTCCTAATATTCCACACATAATTTATTTTTTTTTAATGATTCTGCTAATAAAATTAGAGTTAAAGGAAAAATAAGAGAGTAACTAAAGCATAAACATAAAATAAAATACAAAACCCCTCTTAAGCTAAAATTATTTTTTATTAAATTAACAAAAAAGAAAAAAGAAAAAACACCTGCATTGGCTATTACATATCCCAAGCTTGAGACCATACGTATCTCATAGCCCATATTTACAAAAGGATTATAATACCTTTTAACGTATAAATCCTGAAGGCCACGAGTAACATTTTCCCCCAATAATCCTCCCAAAATATTATTCGCAAAAAACTCTAAGGAAACCATTAAACTTGATATTCTATACATTAAACTTACGTCTAAAAATATAAGATTAAAGTTATTGAAATTTAAAATATTTAAAAAATATGACAACCTAGACTCTGGAAATAATGAAATTAAAAAATTTGGTACTAAAAAAACTGCTAATAAGATTATAAGGAAAGACAACTTACTTTTTATTCTTAAAAAAATAAACACACCTAAAAAAATAATTGAAGTCCCACTAAATGAAAGAATAATAGATGAACTTATTATAAATATTAATACATAATCTATAGTTTTAAATTTATTATTTAATTTTAAGAAAAACAATTCTAATAATATAACTGCTGCTCCAGAGTACAAACCAGGTTCAGTTGATAAAACTGAAATACCTCTATATGAACTACCGATACTATTAATATTTCTAACCAAGTTTATTTGAATGTCATATGCTAAATTTGGTAAAACTATCCACAAAACGAAAAATAAGCTATAAATCACTAAAACACCTCTTAATAAATTTAGATTGTAAGTATAGCGCTGAAAAAAAAATAGGGCTATGAACATTGCCACTAAATTGATGTTTTTACCTGAATCATTACCAACAATTAATAAGGTAATAGTAGCAACTAATGCGTATGATAAAAGTATTAAATCCTTCTTTTTGAATACTAATGATTTAAAATTTTTTAGGAGAATAAATAAAACACCAATTAAATAGAATGGTTGAGTATCTGAATTGAATAAAGAAATACCAAAATTTACAAATGGTAAAAAAGCTAAAAAATAAACTAATTGAATACTTTTATTCATACCACTTTAAGTATTTTTTTAAGCTAAATATATCTTTCTTTGAGTTATTATTTAAAAAACCTTCTCTAAATTTTTCAAACTCCATTATTAGTTTATCATAGTTATTCAAAATTGTACTTAGTTCATTTAAATCTTTTGCAATTCCATAATAATTATTTGTTATATAATAAAGATCATTATTTCTACTCCAATCATCAAAAAGACAATATACAACTGGCGTATTTAAATAAATCGCTTGTACAGCCATAGAACTAGTTCTTGTAATAATCATATCATATTTATCTATACTAAAACTTCTTCCTTGTTGAACAGATAGTCCTTTATACCTATTATTTGAATCTCTTGGATGTAAACGAATATCTATCTTTTTGTCAATATTAGCTCTTTCAATAATTTGATAATCCAAATCTATTGTCTTCAAAGACGGCTGACTGATGTATAATATTTCATCTAATACTTCTCTTCCTTTTTCTCTTATAACGTAACCATTCCCTTCAAATTTATAATTTACTGGGCTTTTATGTTTTTCAGAAAACCATTTATACATAGAATAATTTTCAAATAAGAAATTATGACAATAGTTAAAATAGAAATTATTTATTTTAAATAAACTTACTGTTTGTAAGATAGATAATTTACTATTTGTTTCAATAGCAAAAAAATAAAGAATTGCAGAATGAGCAGTTAAAAGTTCAGCTGAAATAACATGTTTTTTTTCCTTTTCTATATTATTCGCTAAATACAATAACGTCATGGGGGATGATTGTAAATATTTAGTTATCAGTTCTAACTTTGAATATTTGGCATGAGGTTCAATTGACAAATTACCAACATGCAAGTTTTTTATAGAAGTCTTTAAAAAATATGTCAGTATTTTCCAAAATCGAAGTGAAAAAATATTTCTAAAGAGAGATATAATATTATAGTTTTCTGAAATAATTAAGTTTGAATTTATAAACTGCTTAAAGTAAACTATGTGTGCGTAAGCTCTTGAAATAGCAATAGTATTTGAAGAAGGGCTTTTAATAATTTTTATATTTAAAAAGAAAATCTTTACAAAAAACATAACGCTTAGAGCTACGAAACTAAGTTCTCTAAAGAATTGCTTTGTAGGTAGAAAATACTTTTTATTCCCTGTTACTTTTATTTTTTGATTACTGGTAACAAAAGCTTTTACAACTCTGTTGATGTTATAAACGGGACTAATTAGTAAACTAAAGTTTCGTTCCCCATCTGAATAAAAAATATTATTCACTCTTGCATTACAAAATCCATCTTTTAAATGAATTTCTGAAATTTTATATTTTTCATTTAAAGAATCTAAAAGCCAGTAAAGTTGTATAAATACTTTTCTTTTGTGCCAAATATCGTTCTTATTTAATAGGGCAAAACACAATGCAGTATCTTTTGTGTTATCATCAAGAAATGCTTTTATGTAATTTGGGTTATCTTCTAAGTCGAAATCATTAACTAATATTTGTTTTATATCTGCGTTAGGTAACTGAAAATTTAAATTGATAATTGTGTTTACATCAAAATTGAAATCCAAAAAAATATTTACAACCATTTCTTATAATTTTGATGTAATAATAAGGTAAATATGAGCACTGAACTCAACTGAACAAATGAATGATACTTAACAACTAAATACTGATCAATATAATTCATTGATGCATAGATAATGGCCTCTATAAGTAGCAAAACGATAACAGCGTTCATATAAAATCGCTGTTTATTTCTCACATCAATTAATATATTATATGGGAAGAAAGCCCAAATAAATATTCTTACTGGAAAATATATCCACAAATATTTGAAAATGCCATTATATTGTCCAAATCCAATAATTGATAAATCTATATTTTGAATTAAAAAAAGAAACAAAAAAGTAATTACTAATAAACCTAATTGAATTTTTAATATATATTTTTTTAATGTTGGAAATAAACTACTATCCATGTTGATTTTTTCTAAGTATATAGGATAGAAATAAAAGGAAAAAGCACCCAATCCAAAAGAAACTATATTTGATAAATTAAAAGAAAACTGTATCAACCCTAGCTCTGCTCCAAAGTCACTAGAATCAATAAACCATCTATCTAGCGTTGTACATACAGGCAAATATAAACCTATAATAGCATATTTATATCCTTTCTTAATCCAAACCAGCATATCTACCAGTTTAAATTTAGCCTTGATTCCTTGTATTATCAAAAACTTCCTGGAGTTTATGAGTAACAAAAGAAGAGGAGTAAATAATGCAATAGGCCATACATAAAAGAAATCTTCTCTATCAAGAAACACTAAGTAACACAACCAAACAGAAGCTGTAGCCACATAACAAAAACTTAAAAGGTTATATTGCTTAAGGCCTCTGGCTATAGTCATAAGATATTCATTAAGTACCTTTAACGCTACTATCATTAAAACAGCCAAATGCAACCTATCTGTACTAAACACACAAAATAATAATGAAAAACAAAGTAGGGTTGTAAACAATAAAAAAGACTGTCGTATTACTAAATTCTTATCTTTTTCAACAGTAATATTACGTAGTGTTAATTGATTTGTACCCAGCAAAAAAAAAGGGGCATACGAAATAGTAGTAAAAACTAAAGCATAATTTCCATATTCTACTTTTCCAATAGATTTGGCAAAAAAAATCGTTGCTAAGAAAAATAAACCGTATTCTACATACTTACTACAGATAAAAAAAATTAGTCTTTTGCCCATAATTTTTGAAAATAATCCAAAGTCTTTTTTATATTTTTATTCAAATAATCTTGACTTAAAGATTTAGAAACATTTGAATTATTACTCAATGTTTTTTGGATAGACTCAAACAGATTGTCTAAACCTTCATTAGACCTTATATCAAAATAATTATCTTGGTTTATCTCTTTATATAAGTCTTTTATTTGCCTATAATTAAAAAGCCCAAAAACCTGTTTATCAAGCACTAAACCTATAACGTTACTATGAAAACGATTCGCTAGAACAATTGAACATTTATTATAACTATTAATTGTGTCAATCATACCATCATTTCCTTGGTACAATCCAGCCACATCTATTCTTTCTCTTCTATAAGTATCTTCAACTTCATTTAAGATATCAAAAACAACATTATAATCTCTAAAAATATGAGGAATTAATAATATATTATACTCTTTATAGTTTTCTAGAATATTACACAAAGAAGCTGAAAATTTAATTATAAAATTTTCGTAAGACAATTCTCCATCAAATCGAATGTCTAACATATCACCAGCTATATTTATTCCGATATATTTTTGTTCTTTCTCTTCAATTTCATCTACTATCTCTCTTGTGTTTACTAAAAAACCTCCATCAGCTAAATGTGTAAAATTTTCATCAAATCCTTCTGGAAAGTACTTTTGTAAAGTATCAAATGCTCCATCGTTTCTGGTAGATAAATGAAAGTTATCTTTATTATTTACATGTTCAACCCATTTCATGAATTTATTGATTCCCTTTTTAGTAACGCCCATTCCTGGATCTACTCCTAAAGCATAGAAATAGAAAGGAACTGTAATTTTATCTACAACGTCAAAAGGAATATTAGCACTTGTATTATTAACACTATAATCCACCCATAGTTCGAAAAAATTACCTCCTCCAAATATTACTGCGTCAAATGTATTACAGTAATCAGCGAAGTTGTGATCAAAAGTATAATTCTTCCTGAAAGTTTCTCTGATTTCTATCTCAAACCATTCTACTTTTCCCAGCTTCTCTTCTAGGAGTTTTCTTGTTCCTAAATGATTGAAATTATCACCTATGTTTCCTAGGAAACTAGCTATATGGAGGATTCTCATGATGATACCATATGTCTAAGTATCCATTCTCCATCTTCTTTTTTCCAAATATGCGGACTTCTATGTTTATCGACTGTTTCCCAAAACTCTTCTTCAGTTGAATCAATATATTCTAAAAATTCTTTAAAATATATATCAGGAAATTCTGTGTCATACTTATTAACTAAATAAACAGCTTCTTCTCTTGTAATCTTATCATTTCGAACTTCTTGAGCAGCATCATAAGTACATCTTCCAATACCAAATTTTATTAATGTTGTAAAATAGTGAAATGGATCAATTTTATCATCAATACTACTGTACTTAGAATATGTTCCTTCAGTTCTTACAGGATTTGCTTGAAAACCAGTATTTTCAACTGAATAATAATAACACTCTTGTGGATCCCAATTTAAATAATATCCTAAATAATGAACTTCAACACCAGCGTCAATTAAATCTTTCTTTTTAGGAGCTATATATGGAGCGAAATCATTTTTAGAATATTTACCGTCATCAATGTATTCTTTCATAGAAACTCCACCAAATTTCATATCCATTTCGTCGTCAGATGAAAAGAAATCCATATTCATAATTGGATTTGTATTCTCTTCTATTGCATTACCGTATTCCGCTTGGTTTTCTCCATACATTACTAATTTAACACCAAATTTCTTGGCCATTGCTGGTCCAATTATTCTTTGACCAACAATAAATGGTTGAAATGGGTGTAGTAAATTATGAAACGCATTTTTAGTCATTTCCTTATGAAGGATTCCATTAGGAGTGTAAAGCATATTATCTAAACCACCAGTATGCATCCACTCCTGCATATTTTTCCAACCAATATCTGTATATAAATGAGGAGCCCAAGTAACAGTCAATGGATTCATACCATATTTATATTTTAAAACATGAGCTGTAAAAGCACTGTCTTTTCCTCCACTTCCGGGTACTATAACATCATAAGATCCGTCGGTACTTCTAAATTGTGATAATAATTTCTCTAATTTATCCTCTCTCTCATTCCAGTTGATTCCCTTATCTTTTTCTTCATGGTATACGCAGGCCGAGCAAATACCTTCCTCATTAAAATTAATTACTTTCTTTTTTTCTCCTTTTTCATTTTTAAATTCAATGGTAGAGCTAGGTCTTTGATTTGATATGACACATTTTTTACAGAATTTAACTTCACTTGGTAATCCATATAAAGCTTCTAAATTTTCACTCATATTTATTGTTTTACAATTTTAATAAAATTTTTAATTATTGATAATCCTTTTTTTGAACTCTTTTCTGGGTGGAACTGACATCCATAGATGTTTTCTTTTTTAATTGAAGAACAAAATACGTGATTATGATACTTTGTTACAGAAAGGATTTCATTTTCGTTATTTGGTTCTGCAATGAATGTATGGACAAAATACATGTCTGAATTTTCTTCAATATTATCTAAAATAGTATTTTCCCACTTAATTTTTTTGGATTGAATTTCATTCCAACTAATATGGGGTAATTTATACTGGATAGATTGTTTAATTGGTAACTTTACAACTTTACCCTTAATTAGACCAATACCTTTAGAATTTCCAAATTCTTCACTTTCCTCTAAAAGCATTTGCATTCCCAAACAGATCCCTAGTAAAGGTTTTCCTGTTTTAACAAAGTCTTTTATAATATCTACTAACCCAAATTTATTAAGATTATCCATTCCATGTGAAAAGGCGCCAACTCCAGGTAATACCAAACCATCTGCCTTCAGAATGGTTTCTCTTTCTCTTGTCAAAATCACTTCTGCTTTTTGATTTTCAAAAGCATTTCTAATACTTTTCACATTACCAACTCCGTAATCTATTATTGCAATTATCATAATCTGATATGATTGTTTTTATTATTAATCAAAAATTCTTTTAAATCATTTATAGATTCTATATTGTAATGTAAAATGGATGCTAAGGCTACTGCATCTACTCCGTTGTTTGAAATTACATCAGCAATATGTTCTTTTTTCCCTGCTCCTCCACAGCAAATAACTGGAATAGTAACCACTTCTGAAATTGCATTATATAATTCAATATCAAAACCTCTTTTAGTTCCCTCTTTATCTATGCTTGTTAACATAATTTCTCCAGTTCCTAAAATTTCGACTTTTTTGGCCCATTCAACTACATCCATTCCAGTCGGCTCTCTTCCATTATCCACATAGACCTCCCATTTATTTTCTGAAATTTTCTTAGCATCAATTGACGACACTATACATTGTGAACCAAATATTTCAGAAGCTCTTGTTAAGAAACTGGGATCTTTAACAGCCTGTGTATTAATAGCTATTTTATCAGCTCCAGCATTTAGTGCAATTTGAATATCTTTAATTTTACGAATTCCCCCTCCAACAGTAATTGGAACAAAAACATTTTCACATGCTCTATTAATTATTTCTGTCAAACTATTTCTATCATAATAAGCGGCTACAGCATCCATGAAAATAATTTCATCTATCCCTTCATTGTAATACTTTTTAGCCATTTCATTGGGATTACCAACTTTTCTTAATCCTTCTAAATGAATACCTTTTATAACATGTTCGTTTTTAACATCTATTCTGGCAATAATTCTTTTCTTATTCATTATTAGTATGCTCTTGAAATTGTTTTTGATGTGATATTTTCCATAATTTTGTTGATTTTAATAACTTTAAAAATAATTCATCACTTCTTCCTTTTCCGAAATGAAATTCATCATTATTAGTACTGTCATTTTTAAAATTAATTTTCATGACATTGTCAATGGCCTTAATAATGTCAGTTACTTCATATGAGGAATGAAATATTGTATCTAGCTTTGCTCTATTGTTTTGTCTTGATCCAATATCGACTGTTGGTACTTTATAATAAGGTGCTTCTCTAATTCCTGCACTTGAGTTTCCTATAATAAAATTAGATTCTTTAAGAAACCTCAGAAAGTATTCAAATCTAAGTGAAGGAAAAATTTTAATTCTATCTAATAGCTTTAATCTTTCAAATTCTTGTAAAACTTCTTTAGAACCTAAATCGTTATTTGGATATATTAAAATGTAATTTATTTCGCTTTTAATTAACGCGTCTACAAAATTTTTAGCATATGTTTTTATGTTCTTATATTCAGTTGTAATTGGATGAAACATTGCTATTGCATATTGATCAAATGTAATATCATAATAGTTCTTACATTTATCAATATCTGGTAAATTTTCATCATTCATTAAATCCAAATCAGGTGAGCCTAGAATAAATATTGATTTTTTAAACTCACCAAGTTGAATTAATCTATTCTTTGCTTCATCGTTAGCGACTAAATGAATATGTGACATTTTTGATACTGAATGCCGAATTAATTCGTCAACAGTTCCTGAAACTTCTCCTCCCTCAATGTGAGCTACTAAAATATTATTTAAACTGCCAACTATAGCTCCTGCTAGAGCCTCAACTCTATCACCGTGGACCACTATCATATCTGGTTTAACATGTTCTATGTATTGTGAAAAGCCCTCAATTGTTTTTGCTAAGGTCCTATCCATAGATTCGCCTAAATTATGGTTGATATATTTATAAATATTTTTAAACCCAGCCTTAATGACCTCATCAACGGTAGATCCATATAGAGAATTCATGTGCATTCCTGTTACAAAAATACAAACTTCAAATTCTGAAGAATTCTGAGAAATTGACATTAATGATTTTAATTTTCCAAAATCTGCTCTTGTTCCTGTGAGAAAAACTATTTTTTTCATTTTTTGATGTTAGCCCAATTTAAATGATTATCGTTAAAAATGTCTTCAGATGCAGTTTTTCCTAATATATCATTATACTCATCTGCTAAAATCTCACCAGTTCCAGGTCTTTTAACCCATATATTTTCTTTAGTGAATTCCTCACCTTTCTTTATATCTTTAATTGCTACTACTGTTGCAAAAGCAAAATCAATGGTAACTTTCTCTTCTTTTGCGGGTTCCTTAGTACCTCCACGCATTTGCCAAATTAAATTACTTCCTTCAATTAATTCTTTACATTCATTTTCATCCATTGAACATACAATATCTGGACCAGATCTTTCTTTGTGATCTGTAAAATGTCTTTCTAAAATTGATGATCCTAATGCTACAGCTCCAAAACAAGCATGATTGGTAATTGTATGATCAGATAGACCATATACATTATTAGGAAATGCTTCTGATAATTCTTTTAATGCTCCAAAGCGAACTAAATGTACAGGTGTAGGATACAAGTTTGTTGTATGGAGAAGTGCTAAAGGTACCTTTGCTTTTGTAAAAATATCTACAGCCTTAGAAACACTTTTAATTGTATTCATACCTGTGCTTAAGATTACTGGCTTACCAAAAGTTGAAATATGTTCCAATAATGGATAGTTATTACATTCTCCTGAACCAATTTTATATGCTAGTACATTCATTTTTTCTAGTCTATGTGATGCAGCTCTTGAAAATGGTGTAGAAATAAAAATCATTCCTTTACTTTCTACATAATCTTTTAATTCTATTTCATCCTGCTCATTTAGAGAACATCTCTTCATTATCTCATAAATAGAAACATCTGCATTTCCAGGAATAACTTTTTTAGCTTCCCCACTCATTTCATCATCGACTATATGAGTCTGATGTTTAACACATTCAACACCTGATCTATGAGCAGCATCTACCATTTCTTTTGCTACCTTTAATGAACCTTCATGGTTTATACCTATTTCAGCTATTACAAGTGGTGGATAATCAACTCCAATTTTCCTATCTCCAATTTGGATAAAATTATTTTTTTTCATTTATTTATTTTTTGATTTTAATAAGAATTCTGCAAAGACAAAATCTTCTAAATAGTCAATATCTACTTTAGACTCTAAATCATTGCAAACAAGTGGGTATACATCTTCTGTTATGATTTCACCCAATAAAATACTCTTACATTTAGTAATGTATAATAATCCATTTTCAAAATATGCCTTTTCTAAATCCTGTGATCTTTGACCTGGCAAGTAATTTGTTGGTTTATAAAAATTGTTATTTATTTTTCCTATTTTTTTTTCATGAATCGAAAAAGTAGCTAAGCTATTTCTATTAGAAGATTCAAATTTTTTGATTGCTAGACTTAATAAATCTTTATTTCTAAATGGATTTGTTGGTTGTAATAAAATAATTGAACTACAATCAATATTTTTTTCCTTGAAATAATTTATGTGAAATTTTAAAACATCAACCGTAGAAGTCAAGTCTAAACCTAAAATATCTGGTCTAACTAATGTATTTACACCTTTTGTATTTGCAAATTCAATTATTTCTTTATCATCTGAATTAACCCAAATTTCATCGGCTTTAAAATTATTCAATGCATAATCAATTGAGTATTGTATAAGAGGCTTATTTCCCAGAAATTTCATATTTTTTCCTGGTAATCTTTTTGAATTAGCTCTGGCTGGAATAATTACTTTATATTTCATTTTATTTTTTTACACCACAAAAATCCAACAATATTTTTTCATCAGGGATATCTAGATTTAAAAATTCTTTGTGTGCTACTAAAAGCACTACAATATCAGCTTTCTTAATTGCTTCTTTGTATTCTGTTAATTTATATATTGAATGAGATTTAATATTTGGCTCTACAATAAAGTGTTCTTCATTGTTTGAATTTTGTAAAACTTTTTGAGCTATATATTTAGCTGGTGATTCTCTCAAATCATCAATGTTTGGTTTGAAAGCTAATCCCAATAAAGCTGTTTTCGGCTTTCTCCCATTTTTTAATTCAAATTGAAGTTTTTCATTTTGGATCTTCTCAGCACACCAAAAAGACTTGTAGTTATTGACCTCTCTTGCTGTTCCAATCATTTTTGACTCTGCTGGATAGTCAGAAACAATAAAATAAGGATCTACTGCGATACAGTGCCCCCCAACTCCACAGCCTGGTTGTAAGATGTTTACTCTTGGGTGTTTATTAGCAAGATTTATTAATTCCCAAACGTTAATATCAGCCTTATCGCATATTAAAGAAAGTTCGTTAGCAAATGCTATTTGAGAGTCTCTAGATGAGTTTTCTATTAATTTACACATCTCAGCAGTACGAGCATTCGTAGCATGTAATTCTCCTTTTACATACTTACTATAAAATGAGATTGCTTTTTGAGTAGAGGCCTCATCTACACCTCCAATTACACGGTCATTCTCTACGAGTTCGTGCATGACATTTCCTGGTAAAACTCTTTCAGGACAGTAGGCTATATGAATAGATCCTTCAAGCTCAGGCCTGGATGCAAATATTAGTTTCTGCATTTTGTCAGTTGTGCCGATAGGAGAGGTAGATTCAATAATGTATAAATCTCCTTTTTTCAAAAGCGGAATAATTCCTTTTGTTGCGGCCTCAACAAATGAAATATCTGGCTCGTGATTTCCTTTAAAAGGAGTAGGTACTACTATTAAGTATACTTCCGCAGAACTTGGTTTTGTAGATGCTTTAAAAAAACCATTAGAAACTGCTTTTGATACAATCTCATCTAAGTCAGGCTCCACAATGTGAATCTTCCCTTGATTTATAGTGTCAACAATATTTTGGTTAATATCAACACCTAAAACATTTGTCCCGTGTGATGCTATTAATGCTGAGGTTGGCAATCCAATATATCCTAAACCTATGGTAACTACTTCTGGATTCATTATTCTATATTTTTAATAAAGTCTACAATTCTTTTTGATGCCAACCCATCTCCATATGGATTATGAAGCTTTGACATTTTAACAAAGTTGTCTTCATTGTTTAATAAGTCCAATGCTTTAGAAACAATCAACTCTTCATTAGTACCTACTAACAATACTGTTCCTGCTTCTACTGCCTCTGGTCTTTCGGTGGTATCTCTCATCACTAAAACAGGTTTTCCAAGACTCGGCGCTTCTTCCTGCACACCACCGCTATCAGTAATAATAATTTTAGATCTATTCATAAGCCAAATAAAATCTTGATATGCTAAAGGATCTATTAAAATTACATTACTAACCACCGACAAGATTCTGTTTACAGGTTCCTGTACTTGTGGGTTCAAATGAACAGGATAAATAATTAAACGATTTGTATCATCTTTAGCAATTCGTTTTAAAGCCTTACAAATTCTTTCAAAACCACCTCCGTGATTCTCCCTTCGATGCCCTGTGACTAAAACTACTTCTTGATTACCTATTTGTTTTGAGAGGTCTTGAATTAATTGACTGGGATTTTCATTAACTTTCTCAACAGACTTTATCAAAGCATCAATTACCGTGTTTCCAGTAACTAAAATTGAACTATCAGAAATATTTTCTTTTAGTAAATTACTCTTTGAAGTTTCGGTTGGAGCAAAATGATAGTCGCAGATTCTACCTGTTATTTGACGATTTATTTCCTCTGGAAAAGGTGATAATTTATTATTTGTCCTAAGTCCTGCCTCTACGTGGCATACTTTTGCTCCAGAGTAAAAACTTGCTATAGAACCTGCCATAGTTGTTGTAGTGTCTCCATGAACAAACACATAATCTGGAGTAAATTCTTCAAGAATTGGCTTTAAAGACTCAATAATAGTAGCTGTTAAGCCATATAAATTTTGTCCTGGCTTCATTAAATCCAAATCATAATCAGGTTTAATATCAAAAAAATCTAATACCTGATCTAACATTTCTCGGTGTTGAGCGGTTACACAAACTCTCGTGTCAAATACATTTGGATGCTTTTGAAATTCTTTAACCAGTGGAGCCATTTTAATAGCTTCTGGCCTAGTTCCAAAAATTAATAAAATCTTTTTCATTAATTATTAATTTATTTTTTTCTTGACTACCATCGCTAGTCTTTTCTTAATGTAATTATTCTAAGTTTGTACTCGAGTGGTAACCAACCGCTTTCAAATACTGTTCTTTTTGCATCAACTTCACATCGGATTGCATCATGTCTTTTACCAACGATGCTTTTTCTCTAGTAATTAGATCTTTATTCTTTTTCATTTCCTTAGTTTATTATAATTTTTTTAGAAATTAGAGTGCTGTCCACTTCCAATTTTATAACGTAAATTCCAGTTGTCAGCCCTGCTGTAGATATATTTTGAGTAGAGAGGCCTGTTTGAAGGGTTTTACTTAAAATTTCTTGCCCTATAATGTTGTATAAGCGAACATTCGCTTTTTGAATATTTGCTAAACCTTCAATAGTAAAGTAATCTTTATCCATAGGATTGTATATACTGATATATGATTCTTCTACATCACTACCACCAAGACTTGTATTTCCGAGTCGCAAATAGAATCGTCCCATACCACTGAGTTCACTTTGTGGGTTTAGCGTAAAATCTTCAGTTCTTAAGTTCGTAAAGTTTTGCGTCTCAGTATCCTCTAGGAATACTTCAACACTTTCTGGAATCGTGAGTTCTTCTAAGCTAATTCTAAATAGTGTACCGGCTTCTCTATTTACCACAAGTGGAATTGTAGTTTGTTCAAAGCTATCGATACCCATAGCATTAATTCCCATATTAACGCCTTGATCGTCTTCAGATAGTCTTGACGCTAAAGCCGAAGATTGATTATAAGCTCCCGCATCATAACCAGGATCTAAACCTAGGCTTAAATTGTTGTCAAAATAGAATTTAGTATCACCTACTAGGTTTTTA
>Ga0209710_1001020_pt1 | contig 22597 bp, 18 predicted proteins | sample ArcticOcean_MG_C_5_FD_187436 | JGI IMG/M metagenome (GOLD analysis project Ga0209710, IMG submission 187436) | Marine microbial communities from western Arctic Ocean - ArcticOcean_MG_CB4_138 (SPAdes) (version 2) | ecosystem: Environmental > Aquatic > Marine > Oceanic | place: Arctic Ocean...
TAACCGTAACAATTAATTCAAATGGTGTATTTATAGATAATGCTCAAGTAACTGTTGCAGATATTGTTGCTGATAATGGAGTAGTACATGTAATTGATGCAGTATTATTACCAGCACCACCACCAACGAATAGTGTTTATGATATAGTTGCTAATTCTTCAGATCATACAATATTAGAATTAGCAATTGATACCTGTGGTTTAACATCTACATTACAGGGAGCTGGAACATTTACATTATTTGCACCAACTGATGCTGCTTTTAGTGCGTTACCTCAAGGAACAATAGCTGCATTATTAAATGATTTACCACTGCTAACAAATATTTTGTTACACCATGCATTAGGTGATACAGTAATGTCTGGAATGTTATCAAATGGTCAAGTGGTAACTACTTTACTTGGAGATGATGTAACCGTAACAATTAATTCAAATGGTGTATTTATAGATAATGCTCAAGTAACTGTTGCAGATATTGTTGCTGATAATGGAGTAGTACATGTAATTGATGCAGTATTATTACCAGCACCACCACCAACAAATAGTGTTTATGATATAGTTGCTAATTCTATGGATCATAATATTTTGGAATTCGCTTTAGATACTTGCAGTTTAGCAAGTACACTTAAAGGAGCTGGACCATTTACATTATTTGCACCAACTGATGCTGCTTTTAGTGCGTTACCTCAAGGAACAATAGGTGCATTATTAAATGACTTACCTCAACTGAAAGATATTTTACTTCATCACGTAGTTGGTGATAGTGTAATGTCTGGAATGTTATCAAATAATCAAATTGTAACTACTCTACTTGGTACAGATTTAACAGTAACAATCAATTCAAATGGAGATGTATTTATAGATAACGCTCAAGTAATAATCGCAGACATAATAGCAGATAACGGAGTAGTACATGTTATAGATGCTGTTTTGTTGCCTTCAGCAGCTTCAATGAGCATATACGACATCGTTAAAGAATCAGCAGTTCATACAACATTACAAATAGCAATAGATGCTTGTGGATTAGACGGAGTATTACAAGGGCCTGGTCCATTTACCTTATTTGCACCAACAGATGCTGCTTTTAATTTATTGCCAGCTGGAACAGTTACTGCATTGCTAAATGACTTACCACAACTAACTGATATTTTAAAACATCATGTAGTTGGAGATAGCGTAATGTCTGGAATGTTATCAAATAATCAAATTGTAACAACTCTACTTGGTACAGATTTAACAGTTATGATAAACTCAAACGGTGTATTTATTGATAATGCACAAGTAACGATTGCAGATATTGTAGCAGAAAACGGAGTAGTACATGTTATTGATGCTGTATTACTTCCTTCATCTACTATTGTAAGTGAAATTTATGAATTAAACAATAAATATTTACACTCAGTCAACATACTAGGAAAAAAAATTAGTAGAGATGTAAAAAATCAAATTGTTTTAGACGTTTACTCTAATGGTAATATAATTAAAAGGTTTACTAGATAATTAACATTTAAATTTTATTTTAAAAGCCCACTTATTGAAGTGGGCTTTTTTATATATATAATTATGGGATTATATAAGTCATTAATACTAGTATCTTCTAATTTTTATTTATTCTAAATATAAATTACTAAAAATCAGTAGTTTAGAGTTGTTTTATACTTGTATCTTATTTAAATTTGAGAAAAAATTAATTATGAATATCAAAACTGTATCAACTTGCATAAACTGTGAAAATCTAATTTCAAATTTTATCTGTAGTAAGCACAATTTAAATGTTGGAATTTATAATGTGTGTGAAAGTCACACTTTGAAAAATTCTATTTCTAAAGATTCATCATGTTCTAATTGTTCTAACTTTAAAAATGAAAATTGTACCAAACCTGATCAAGCAAGTGATGATTTACTATGTTTTGATTGGCAATATAAGGTTGCATAGAAATTATTTGTTTTTATTTCCTCTGCATCTTTTACTACAGTACTTAACTTCATCCCAAACTTTTGCCCACTTTTTTCTCCAATTGAATGGTCTTTCACAGACTAAACATATTTTTGATGGTAGAGGTTTTTTCATTTTACTTCATTAGCTTTTTTAAAGCAATTTCTGAATCACTCAAAATATCATCCAGTTCAAATGATCTGAATTGAATTGGTTCTCCAAATTCTATACTGCAATTATATGGAATAATTAATTTTCTTCCTTTTGGCAATGTCTTATATATATTATTCAAATACACTGGTATTACTTTTATATTAGGGTTTCTTTGTATTAAATAAGCTAAACCTTTCTTAAAATTTGTCATTATTCCAGGGCTCCCTCTAGAGCCCTCTGGATAGAGAATAAGAGATCGATATTTTTTAATCATTTTATCCATTGCATCAATAGGATCATTTTCAGTATCATTTCTATCCCTTTTAATTAAAGTTGCATTTACTAGGTATCTCATTAATATTTTATTTAATAGACTCCCGCCAAAAAAATCAACTGCAGCTATAGGATGAACTTTATGAATATATCTTGATGGAATAGCACTCATTATAGCCATAGTATCCATATGACTATTATGGTTTGCTATTAGAATAAATTGTTTTTTATTTTTTAAAGTCTTTCTATTAATATATTTTAAACCTATAAATATTTTTAAAAAATTTCTCCAAAAAAATGAGTAAATAATTACTAATATTATCTTTTTCATGATGTTATTATAATAAAATATATCATATGGAAAAATGGAGAAGCTGTAGTGGATAAGCTATCAACTCTATCTAAAACGCCACCATGGCCTGGAATAGCATTGCTCATATCTTTAACACCAAAATCTCTTTTAACTGCAGACATAATAGTATCTCCCATAAAACCAAATATTGCTATAGTGCTTGAAAGAAGAATTAATTGCCATGAATTTAATGGAGTTAAAAACCCCATAAAATATCCAATAATTCCGGTAGAAATAACACCTCCAATAAAACCCTCCCAAGTTTTATTTGGACTAACCTTTGGCAGAATCTTATGTTTGCCAAATATTTTTCCCCATACAAATTGCATTATGTCATTTGCCTCTGTAATGAAAATTAGAAATAATAATAGTGCTTTACCCGATACCCCATTACTATTCATTTCAGGAAAGTTTATAAGTAACGCTAAATGACTTATACCAAAAACACCTAACATAAGAGATGTTGGAAGAATACACATTGATCTTATTATATCTTTTGTCTCTCCAGTTAAAACAAGTAAAAATGGAATGATAATAAACATAAAGACAGGTATGAAAATTAGAAATAATGTGTAATATCCTTGAAAAGCTAAAAAATATTGTATTGGAATAGATAAGTAACAAAAAAATAATACGGATCGATCCATCTCTCTAAGGCTCAAAAGCGAATAAATCTCTCTTAAAGTTATAAAAGATAAAAATCCTAATGCAAAATATGTTATAATTGGATTAACAATTGATGCAAAGACAAAAATAAAGCACATAACCCACCAGGAACGTGTTCTTGTTTGCATTTCATCAACTAATCGACTTGGTTTTATCAAACTCCAAATCCAAAAAAGTAGTGTAGCAAATACTAAAATCATTAAAATAATAGCAATAACCCATTGTATTTCGTATGTTAAATCAATAGAATTAAATATTTTATTCATTTTTCATTGCATTAATTAGACGTAAGTAAGAACTCAGCATCATTAAAATTATTACTAATATTAAAATATAATTTATAAAATAATGAGCTTCTTGGCTAAAAAAAAGATAAATACTTAAAATTCCAATAAATAGAGCTCTGTCACTTTTTCCCATTGGACCATCATATCTTCTTTCTCCTGAAATTGACTTTGCTAGAACTCCACAGAATTCATTTATTACTGATAAAACAATAAATAATACTACATATTCAAATTTGAAGTTTTCAAAATATAAAAGAGGAAAATAAATAGCAATATCAGAAATAACATCGCCTATTTCATTTAAAATTTCACCTTTTGTTGATTTTAAATTATACTTATTTGCCATCATTCCATCTAATGCATTTAACCCCATTCGAAGAAGTAATCCTAAAGCTACTACTAAATAAAATATTTTATTCTCTGTGGCTTGTAAAAATAAGAACCCAGTAAGAAATGAAAATAATATTGAAAAAACTGTTATGTGATTTGGAGTTATTCCCAATCTTCTTAAAACAGTAAGTAATGGAAAAAGAAGCTTTTGAAATTTAGGTTTAATATCATATACAGAAATCATAGTTTGACTTTTTTAAATGGATTCCAATCATATTTTTCTTTTTTTGCTACATCTGTAAACTTACTATATTTATAAAAATTAAGTATTTCTGCTCCAATAATATCAAATCGTTGATACATCATACTATGATCTAACCAAGTATGAAAATAATCATTATTATAAGCATTAATATCATAGATACTAAATGAATACTCTCCATATTTCATTGACGCTTTTTCGAAAAATCTCATTAAAGATGTTGCTTGGTTTTCTATAATTACCCCAACTGCTAGATTTTTATTCTTAGCTAAGTTTTTTAGTTTCACTTTACTAAAATCAAATAAAATATTACCGTAAATTATCCTGCTTAATAATGGTAATTTATCAACTCCAATTTTTGCAGCTCTTTCTTGTGTTGGGCTTCTGTCATAAATAATTTTTTTAATATTCCTAATGCCTTTTTCTCTAATAAATTCATTTAAAACATAACCACCAATTATATAACAAAGAAAATATACTTCTTTGTAATTATCAAGTTCATGGTCTTTATAATATTTTGAAAACTTTTCTTTACTAAGATTTAGTGATTTTCTAACTTTATATTTTGGTATAAATATATCCATACCCTTGTCTTTAAAGTAGTTTAATTGAATTCTTCTGTTTTTTTTAGAATCTCCAAAGCCATTTAAAATAATAAGCGCAGTTTTTTCACCTGATCTCTTATTTTGATCAATATAAATTTTATTATTTGCAGATAGATTATAACAAATTATCAAACAAATTAGAATAGAAATAATTTTATTCATATTACCAAAAATATATAAAGATTTGACTTATGTTATGCAATGCATAATATAATCACCTTTAAATACAAATTATATATATAATAATTTTATTTTTGCAGATATGTTTACCACAAAAAAATCATTAAAACTTAAATGTGTAAGTATCTTTCTACTTTTAGTTTATTGTTTTGGAATATCATCTCTATTTATTTCACACAATCATGATGATCTTAACTATGATAGTCATAGTCATGAAAATTATAATAATGAATCAACACATTGTGAACATCATGATAATGATCTAACTTATTGTGAAAGTATTAATGATTTCTCTAATCAATATAATCAATGCTCTCATTCTTCACATTTAAATAATGATAAAGCAAGTTGTCTTTTATGTGACCATACTGCTTTTATTGATGATTCAACTTTAAATAATTCTAATAATCATAAAAATCAATTATTTTTTGATGAAATTATTTCATTATCTTCTACAGAATATTTAATTGCACTACTAAATATTTCTAACAAATCTCCACCAACTTTAATTTAGATTTTTTACATCTATAGCTAAATATAAATCTCATTTTGTATTTGCTATTTTAAAAATAGTTTATGAATTCTTAACATAAACTTAGTATAAATTAATTTTAAAAATTTAATGAAAAATATTCTTTTAGTATCATTTTTAATGATGCATACATTTAACTTGTTTTCACAAACAAAAGGTCAAGTAATAGATTCTAATAACTTCCCAGTTAAAGATGTTAATGTGTTTTTGTCAGATCAAAATATACTCCTGTATAGTAATAATGATGGAACTTTTATCAGCAAACAAGATATTCCTAATAATAGCTACATTCATTTTTATAAGTTTGGATATGCATCTAAAGTTATTAAGTATACATCAGATCAGCAATTTAAAGTAATTCTTGAGGATTTACACATCAATTTAGATGAGGTAGGAGTAGTAGAGTCTTTCAGCGAATTAGGAAATACTAAGTTAACAAATATTGAAAAGAAATCTTTAAAAGATGTTTTTCTAAAGAATAATTCAATGGTTGAGAGTATAGCTCAATTAGCTGGTGTAGATATAGTTTCATCTGGTCTTGGTATTCAGAAGGTTGTTGTTAGAGGTTTGTCAGGAATGCGAGTAGTAACATATCTAAATGGAATGCAAATAAATAATCAGCAGTGGGCTAATGATCACGGTATTGGTTTTACTGATTTAGGATTAGGTGAAGTAGAATTAATAAAAGGTTCCAGTGCATTAAAATATGGTTCTGAAGCTATAGGGGGCTTACTATACTTCAAAGATTCCCCTTTTATTTCAAGTGATAAATTGAAGGGGTTTTTTGCAACAAAATTTAATAATAGTAGCTATTTAAGTAGTAGTCAGTTTGGAATTAAATGGAATAAAAATAACTTTTATTTTAATCTTTATGGACAGTATTCTTTATCTTCTGATTACCGACTTCCAAATAATACTTATTTGTTTAATTCAAGATTCAATCAAAAGGCATTTAAATTTTCTGTAGCACACAGATATAAAAAATTACAAAATATTTTCATGTATCAATATCATAACGAAATTACTGGAATTCCTGCCCATGCTCATGTTGATCCAGCAGATGTTAATATTTCAGATATTACTTCTTCTTTTTTAGATTTAAGTACTGATTTTAAAGCTACTAGACCAACTCAATTTATCAATAATCAACTCTTTATTTATAAGCTAAATTATCTTAATAACAACATAAAATTAAGTTTACATGCTGGTCATTTTATAAATACTCTACAAGAATATGAAAAATGGTCAAGTCCAGCCTTTGATTTAACTATTTCAAATACACAAATCACCCCAAATATCAGATATAAATTAGATAGATTAACTTTTAATTTAGGGTCTCAAATTAGTGTTTTAGATAATAAAAATAATGAGGATTTAAGACTAGTACCTGATGCATCCTCTTTAAATATTGGTCCTTATTTTATTTTAGATTATGAAAAAAATAATTTTGGATATAATTCTGGAATCCGTTACGATTATAAAAGTTTAAAGTCTGAAGATAATATTTCTAATGTAATTTATGATAATGAATTTTCTAATACTAGCTTTTCAACTGGAGTGTTTTATAAATTTAATGATAATGTATTTAGATTGACTTATTCAGGTGCATTTAGAGCACCACATTTTTCTGAGCTATTTTCAGATGGGGTTCATCATGGTACAAACAGATATGAGTTAGGAAATCAAAATTTAGATATAGAATATGCAAGTCAATATGAGTTTAAATACCAATGGTCAAATGAGCATTTTGGATTTGTTTTAAATCCTTTTTTACAAAATATTTCAGATTTTATTTCTATAGTTCCAACTGATTCTTTTAATAATTCATTTAGAGTATATAACTATATGCAATATAATAAGGTTGAGATTAAAGGAGTTGAAATTAATTTACATTATCATCCACATCAACTACATAATTTACATTTTGAACAGTCTTATTCCTTCTTGCAAACTATTAATAAAGATGATCAATATGGATTAGCTTTAGTTCCTGCAAATTCTATTAAAACAAATATATTATTTGATTTTAATGAATATGAAAGATTAGTTAAATATAAACTTGATTATTTCTCCTTATTTCATATTTATAAATTTAGTCAAGAAGATTTTGCTGAATATGAGGAATTAACAAAATCTTATAATTTAATTAATTTACAACTTGGTCTAAAGTTCAATGATAAATTACTTTGTAGTATAGGGCTAAATAATTTATTTAATAAGCAATATTCTCCACATACATCTAGAATAAGAAGTGTTGCTGGTGGTGTTCCTAACGCTGGTAGATCTTTTAATATTAATTTAAAATATGAATTTTAGAAAAATACTATGATGAGCTTTTATGAAGCGAAATGCCTTTACTTTTAAGTCAAGGTATCAGTATTAATTTAACTATATAAAAAATGAAAAAATCAAATTATTTATTATCAGCAATCGTTGCTTGTTCTATTGCATTAATGTCATCTTGTTCTTCAAGTGACGAAGATTGTCATGAATGTCATATTGCTTTAGAAAACTCCGATGGAACTGAAACTATGTGGGAAATATCAAATTCTTCTGGAGGTGAAGATTTCTGTGCAAATGAGTTAATTACAGTTGAAGATCCTGCTTATTTGCATACTGTTACGGACACATTAACTTCTGCTGATGGATTAGTTTTACTACCTGGAGAATATGGTGTTTCTAATGGATATGAAATTCATTGTGAAGAACATGCTCATGAATAAGAGTTTTTAAAAGCTTTTATATTTTTTAAAAAAACCTACTTATTTTAAAGTAGGTTTTTTTTTATTTTTATTTAATATTATTAGTTTAATAATATTCTTATCATCAATTTTGTACAATGAATGAAATTAGAGTTTTCTCACCTGCAACTGTTGCAAATTTATCATGTGGATTTGATATCTTAGGAGCTTGTCTTGATAAAGTTGGTGATGAAATAGTTGTAAGAAAAAAAAGAGAGAGAGGTATAGTTATAACTAAAGTAACCGGGCAAAAACTTACTAAAGATATTAATATAAATGTAGCGGGTGTCTCTGCTTCTGCTTTATTAAAAGAAACTGATGTTGATTGTGGTTTTGAAATTGAAATTCATAAGGGGGTAAAGCCAGGTAGTGGTATTGGCAGTAGTGCAGCTAGCGCTGCTGGAAGTGTTTTTGCAATAAATCAATTAATTGGTAAGCCTTATTCAAATAAGGAATTAATAAAGTTTGCAATGGAAGGTGAGAAGGTAGCGTGCGGCTCCTTAATAGCTGATAATGTTGCAGCGGCTCTTTTAGGTGGGTTTACTTTTGTAAGAGATGGTTCAGCGTATGATTATTTTAAGTTATCTACTCCTTCTGAGCTTGTGTTTACAATTATTCATCCTCAGATAGAAGTAAGAACTAAAGATTCTAGAGCGATTTTAAAAAAAGATATTTCACTAAAACAAATGACAGAACAATCTGCTAATATTGGGTCATTTATAGCTGGTCTATATACTGAGGATTATGAATTAATTGGTAGGTCTATTAAGGATAATGTAATTGAACCTTTACGATCTAAGTTAATTCCAAAGTTTAATGAACTACAAAAAACAAGCCTATCTAATGGAGCTTTAGGTTGTGGTATCTCTGGTTCGGGGCCATCTGTTTTTGCTCTTTCTAAAGGTTTTTCTACAGCAAACAATATTGCTTTATCTATGAAAGAGATTTATGATAAAATAGATATTGAATTTGATATTCATGTTTCTCCAATAAATGATATAGGAATAAAAATAATAGAAATCAAGTAGAATGTTATATAGGAGTTTAAATAGAATTTCATCAAGTGTAAATTTTGAAACAGCATTAAAAATTGGATTAGCTGACGATGGTGGCTTATTTTTTCCAGAACAAATTAATAAACTAGAAAAATCTTTTTTTGAAAATTTACAAAATATTTCAAATACTGATATTGCTTATGAAGTAATAAGGCAATTTATTGGTGATGAAATTAATGAGAAAGATTTAAAAATAATCATAAAAAATACTTTGGATTTTGATTTTCCACTTGTAGAAATTGAAGAGGATATACAAACTTTAGAGCTTTTTCATGGACCAACTCTTGCTTTCAAAGATGTTGGAGCGCGATTTATGGCAAATTGCCTTAGTTATTTTAATCAATCAAATAGTGAGATAACTACTGTTCTTGTTGCAACCTCAGGAGATACAGGTGCTGCAGTTGCCAATGGATTTTTAGATATTAAGGGGGTAAATGTTGTGATTTTATATCCTAAAGATATGGTTAGTGATATACAGGAAAGACAACTTACAACTAATAAAAAAAATATAACTGCATATAGAGTGAATGGTACTTTTGATGATTGTCAAAATATGGTTAAAAATGCTTTTATTGATAAGGAATTAAATGTCAAATTAAATTTAACATCTGCTAATTCTATAAATATAGCAAGATGGTTACCTCAAATGTTTTATTATTTTTTTGCATTCAAACAAATTATCCAATCTGATAAAAAATTAGTTTTTAGTATTCCAAGTGGTAATTTTGGAAATATTTGTGCTGGTGTAATGGCTATAAAACTAGGATTGCCAATTGATCATCTTATTGCTAGTACAAATGCTAATAATACAATCCCTAGATACTTAGATACAAAAATTTATAATCCTAGAACTACAGTTCAGACAATCTCAAATGCAATGGATGTGTCAAGCCCTAGTAACTTTATTAGAATTGAAGAATTATACAATGATTTTAATCTACTTAAAGATAATTTATCATCTTTTAGTTTTAATGATGATCAAACTATTAATACTATTAAGAGAGTATATAGGGATTGTAAATATATTCTTGATCCTCATGGTGCAATTGGTTATTTAGGCTTGAAAAAATATCTAAATTTAAATTCTAATTTTAAGGGTGTTTTTTTTGAAACAGCCCATCCAATAAAATTCTCAAATCATATTGAAAAGAACCTAAATTTAAAGTTAAAACCTCCCGAATCTATTGAAAAGATAATTTTGAAGAAAAAAATATTTACTAAAATTTCTAATTATAATGAGTTTAAAAATTTATTATTAGATTTTTAATTAAATAAAATTCACTCAAATGAGTGAGTTTATTTTTTGTGGGCCTTACGGTCCTAAGTTCGAACTTTTTTAGAGAATTAAAATCTTTGAACGCGTAAGTTTATATTACCATACGTATAGAATACTATTTAAAAATAAACTATTTCTGTGATCTAATTCGACTAAGGCTTTACTCAGTAATACCCAAGTAAGAGGCAACATGATAATTTTTTGCAACAGATTCCATTTTAGGGAAATCCTTTATAAAATTGAGATATCTATCTCGAGCATTAAGTTGTAGCTGGTTCACTATCCTTTTGTTTAGGCGAATAATTGAAAAGTAAATATATTGTTGATTTATAAAACGTTGAACTTTCTGATCTAAATTTAGTAGTAAGAAAGAATGCTTCACTTGTAAAAATGATACAGAATCTTTCAAATTTTGGTGTAAAAATTTCAGTAGGTTATGCAATCATTGTGGATGCTTATTGGGATTTTATAAATCATAATAAATTAAGATTTAAAGAAATTTTTAGTACATTAGAAAAAAATAATAAAAAAAAATGAAAAAAACTTTTACCACTCTATTTTCAATATTATTTTCAACGATTATTATTGCTCAAATATCTCCATATAAATTAAAAAATGGCAATAATCAAGCAATAATAAATGATAAAGTAATAGTGAGCGGAAATGAAGCACTGACTCACCTAATGGTTAACCCAAACCCTAATACTATTGCATTAAAGACTTTCTCTAGTAGCGAGGTGCCGATAGGGTCAACAACTTATGATGTGCAGACTAATGCATGTGTTGATAATAGATTAATTCGACATTCTGATGGAACCATCTCTGCAGTTTGGACAATTAGTGCGGAATTTTCTAATTTATATGGAGATAGAGGAACCGGTTATAATTTCTATGATGGATCTTCATGGGATGCATCTCCAAATGCAAGAATAGAATCTTCAAGGGGTGGATGGCCTTCAATTTTAGCTACTTCAACATCTAAGGAAATTGCAATTACCCATAATACAGATAATGCAAGTTTACTTATGACCCATCGTCCTTCTATTGGCAGTGGATCATGGAGTGAAGATCTTATTTCCTATCAAGACAGTCTAGGAGTTTATACATACATAATCTGGAATAGAGCAGTTATTGGAGGAGCAAATAAACAAACTATTCATATGGTAGGCGTAACTGCTAATATATCTCTTGGAGGAACGATTTACAATGGACTTGACGGAGCTCTAGTTTACTACAGATCTCAAGATGGTGGTTCAACATGGGATATTCAAGATATGCAATTACCTACATTAGATTCTACTAAATATTTAGCTTTTAAAGGAGATGCTTATTCAATTGCTAGTAATGGCGAAACTGTTGTTATTGCATACTTTGGTATATGGGATGATTCAGTAATATTAAAATCTATAGATAATGGAAATACCTGGACTAGTACGGTTTTCTTAGACTTTCCAGTTGACAGATATGCTTATGATGATGGAATAGATCAAGACAATGATGGTTTAATGGATAGTATTTATTCTACAGATGCATCAGGAGCACTTTTATTAGATGATAATAATATGGCTCATGTTTTTTATGGAAATATGCTATTATTAGATGCTGATTTAACTGACGCTGCATACTCATACTTTCCTTCAACTGATGGTTTAATGTATTGGAATGAAAATATGGGTGCTGATGATTATGCTAATAATCCAATTTCTTCTCCTTCTCTATGGTTGTCAAATTCAGGTCAAATGATTGCGAGTGCACAAGATACTGACGGAGATAATCTATTAAACTATGTTGATTATCCAATTTACTATATGTCATTAACTTCTATGCCTAGCGCAGGTGTTGATGCAAATGGCAATATATTTGTTTCCTATTCTGAGTTAATGGAAAATATTGATAATGGCTCTCAAAACTTTAGACATGTAAATGTTATAAAAAGTATGGATGGTGGTGATAACTGGAGTACTCCTACTGATGTTACTCCTCACCTTCCTTGGTTGGGAGCTCAAGAATGTATATACGCAACTATCGATAGAAATGTAGACGATAAAATCAGACTAATATATCAGAAAGATTTTGAGCCTGGACTTGCCATTATAGGAGACCAAGATCCAATTGATATTAATGAAATAATTTATTTGGAATTAGATACCACAGAATTAGGAAATACTTCAACAAATATTTCAGAAATCTCAAGTATAAATAGTATCTCAGTATACCCAAACCCTGCTACAAACTATACAAAAGTTAACTTATATTCTTCTGAGAAAAAAAATATAACTTTAAAACTTACAAACACTATTGGCAAAATTGTAAGTAAAGTTAATATTAACTTGTTACCAGGAAATAATAATATAAATCTTGATGTATCTAATCTTAAGAATGGAATTTACTTTATCAATTCTAAATCAACTAATGAAAGCCAATCAATCAAATTAATTATTGCAAATTAATTAGTTTTTTCAATTCAGAAAAGCCGAGCATAATATGTTCGGCTTTTTTTATTTTATATCTGTAAGTAAATTAAATTTTATGATTTGATAAGCAATAAAACCTTAAGTATACGTGCAATATCTAAACTACTTCCTTATGCATTTGGTAAGAAAAAAGCATATGATGAGAAGCAATTAATTATCCAATGTGTTGTAATTAGTGATTATAAGTTTTAACATAAAAAGCAAAGCCAGTATAGATTCAATTTTTAAAATTAAAAATAAGATGGATATTTTTGTTCTAAATATGATTTTATAATAGGAATATCTTCTTTAGATGTTAGATCAGGTACATGCTCCGAAAATGGAATTGCTTTTATATATGAACGGGTTTTATTTATCATATGCCAGATAGCTGTAGGGAGTTCTTTTTCGTTTCGAATAGGATTAATTGGGCAATTTTTTAAAAAAGAATAAATTTCAGTACCCGTAAATTTAAATATATTCATACTAACCCTGAATTTACCTTTTATATCTTTATAATTATTAACCTTGTCTTTAGAAGGTTTTTCTATAATAGCTTCCAAATTAGATTTTTTATTAACTATGGTCAATGCAAAACGTTCGATTTTTTCCATTGGAAAGATTAAACCATCACGATCATAATTAATAAAGGCATTTGCATCTTTACAAGTTAATAATGCTTTCAATGCTTCCACCGAATATAAATTATCGCTATTGCATACGGTAAATGCTTTTTTTTGTAATTCTGGAAATTGTGCTAAGGCCTGAAAAAGGGCATCTGCTGTGCCAAAAGGTTTTATCCTGTCTTTTGGCACGTATTGTATAGCATATGATATAGATAGATCATTAAAATAGTTGTTTTTTAGTTTTTTACCGTAATATTCTTTAAACATTTCTCCCTTTTCATTAATAATGATAATCACATTTTTATAGCCTGCTTTTTTGGCATTTAATAGTAAGAAGTCTAGAATTGGTCGGTTATTTTTTCCAAAACTTAGTAAAGCTTTATTTCTTTTATTGGCTTTGGTCTCATCTTCTTTGGAAAGGTTTTCGGACCCTAAAGATTTCTTCATTCTTGAGGAAGCTCCACCTGCTAATATCACTAAGTTTTTAGGCATCTATTATAATTTGTGTTCCTTTTGCTACACATACTGGATAGGCATCTATTGCTCCAGCTTTTTTAATGGCAACACTTATTTTTTCTTGTAAATGGTTAGGGCATAAGGCTACGATACATCCGCCGCCGCCAGAGCCAATAATCTTTGCCCCATATGCACCTGCTTTGATTGCTGCATCAATCATAGCATCTATTTTTGGAACAGTTAGTTTTAAATCATCACGTAATATGCGATGATGTTGATTGATTAAGTTGCCAATTAACGGGTAGTTAAGTGTTGTTTTTTTTAATACTGTAAGCGCTTTTTTAGTTATAATATGATTTTGTATTGCAGCATAAAAAAAAGGTTTTAATTCATCTGGCAATAAGGTTTTGTAATTTTCATAATCTTTTAAGGTTGCTTTTTCAAGCACAAAGCTAGCTTCTTTATCCTGGATAATTTTTATCGCTTTTATAGCATTCGATTTACAACTCCCTAACAAACCAATGGTGTTTTTTGCTATTCCAGATTCACCCAATACCATTCCATCTATAGTATCACCAATGAGTTCATAATTAAAATAATCACCTGTTTCTATAAAAACAACATTACCAATTCCAATGGTATATTGATCCATTTTTCCTCCAGGTGAATGATGCTCGAGCACTTCAGCTTCGTAGGCCAATTGTGAAATAAATTCGTGGGTAATTTTATTATCTACACTAAAAGCCTTTAGTAAAAAATGAATCCAAGCTACTACTACTGCAGAAGAACTAGATACTCCTGCATTAATAGGAATATTGCCACTTATGGTAATTTTATAGCCTAAATCTATTAAAACACCGTGTTTTTTTATTACTCGAATGGCAGAAGCAAAATGATCTCCTTTCTCTAGAGTTTCGAATGTTTCGGAAATATCAATACTTCTTTCAAATTGAATGTCTGGTAAGTTTAACTCTAATTTTTTTTTATTATTCCTTTCAGCAGTAAGTGTGATATACTTATCAATTGCACAAGCAATTACAGGCAAGCCTAAATAATCCTGATGATCTCCAAATAAGCAAATTCTTGCCGGAGCAGTAAGTGAAATAGTAGTATTCATGAATTATTTTTAATAGGTGTTTTTATCCCAGTTGTAAGAAGTACGCTTTACCCAATCTCCTCTAGTAAAATCTGGGAAATCTTGAGGTTCTCCATTATTTGCTATTGATATTTCTGAAAGCGGAGTAATGGCACTCCAAGCAGCTGCATCGTAGGCATCTAATGGTGGTGCTATATTTCGTTTTACAGACTCTATAAAGGCATTAATAATAAAAAAGTCCATACCACCATGACCAGCTCCAGCTGCATGTGCCCCAAACTTTTTCCAAAGGGGATGGTCATATTCTTCTAGCCATTTAGTGGCATCATCCCATTGATGTGATTTTTCAGCTTTCCCTTCAATATAAATTCTATTGCCATCTACTTCCCATAATCCTTTACTTCCTTGAACTCTAAAACCAAGAGAGTAGGGACGAGGGGAGTTGCAATCATGCGTTACAATAATCGTTTCTCCATTAGCAGTATCAATTGTTGAGGTGATAATATCACCTTGTTTAAATTTAAGTTTTGCATTGGGATGATCTTTTCCGCCAACATCTTCAATGTATTTATTCAACCCAACACCTTTGGTTGCTTGAGAAGTCATAGATACAAAACGGTTACCTCTATTGATATCACACATAACTGCAATAGGTCCAATTCCATGTGTAGGATACACATCGGCATTTCTTAAAAGAGAATGTTGAGTACGCCAAGCAGATTCGGAAATTCCTTTTTCACCAAATTCAGCTCCCTTTCCAAAAGCTGTTTTACCGTCATTAAATTTTACAAACCTCAAGTCATGTTGATACCCACATCTAAAGTGAAGTAATTCTCCAAATACATTTTGTTTTACCATATTCAATACCGCTAAAATATCTCTTCGATAACATACATTTTCTAAAATCATTAAATGAGAACCTGTCTCTTCATGCACATTTACCAGGTCCCAACATTCTTCTATGGTATTTGCAGCCGATACTTCTAAAGCTGTATATTTCCCTGCTTTCATAGAATCCTTAGCCATTTTTGTATGCCATAACCAAGGGGTTGAAATAATAATAGCATCAAGATCTTTCAGTGCTAAAAGATTTCTATAATCATAATCGTATTTTCCAAAAACTGTTGCTTTTTCTTGTCCTTTTCCTATAATTAAATCTTGAGCAATAGAAATTCTTTTTGGATCGATATCACAAATAGCAGTAATGTTACAATCAACTCTAGATAATAAATTATTTAAATGATTAGTACCTCTAAGTCCAACACCAATGAGTCCAATATTCAATTTTTCTTTTTTGATATTAATATTGCCAAATGTTAATTGTGGGGATAAAGCAAATCCAAATCCTAAAGAAGCAGTTTTCTTTACAAAATTTCTTCGTGTACTCATAGTTTTTAGTTTTAGATTATCTAGAAAATTAGCTAAAAATTATAACAAAATAGTAATTTTTAGCTAATTATAACTAGTGTAAAGTCAATCATGAGATTTTGATTAGCCTTCAGTTTTTTTATTTTGTGAATTTAGAAAAAATAAAATTAATTGTGGATGCTTTGAATGAATAGCATAAAATTCACGCCAAAAATATTTCAACTTGAAATAAATAAAGATAGAGCTGAGTTTCAATCAAGCATTATGATTTGTGATAATTTTGATACCAATATTTATAGCTCTTTAAATACTAAAATGGAAGCTATACTATTTAATTTAAAAACTGCTTACTTAATTTTATAAATAATTCTTTTGATCCATTCTCAATTGGAATTAAATAGAAAGAATAGTGATGCTTAACATCTCCATATATTAGATATTTCGCTTGTGGTTTTGAATACCAACTATCATCACCAGCAACACCACGTTGAACAAGATCAATGTTTAATTGTACTAAATCTTGTTCTTTAATATCTATTGTATGTTTTGCGTAATTCAGCTCATGAATTCCATCAATTTGATATTTTTTATCAACTACTTTAGAACCTCCATAATCAAGTCCAGGAGTTATATCAAAATCTTCGTTTAGCATATGTAAAGCTCCAATTCCTAATCCGTTTTTCGTATCTTCTGAAACAACCATTAATCCATTTCCATTCTTATTAATTAAAGATACCCATCTGACCTCTGTTTTATAACCATTTTCTGAAGGTCGAATATATGGTACGTACTGCTCTGAAACGGTAGACGTGTATAAATCTACAAAAGCAGAATGCTTTCTATCTTGATAATTTTCCCATGGGCCTCTACCAAAGTAAGTCATCTCATTATATTGCTTTGGTAATTGCATGCGCATACCAATTCGTGGTAAATCTCCTTTATAAGACGTCTTTCCTAATGTATTCTCAATTCGAACGACTCCATTCCCATTTATAGAATAAACACTTGTAAATTGAGTCTCTACGCCTGGTAATTTGTAACTTACTTTTAATTCAACTTGGTTCGCGGATAGTTGGCGTGATACAATTTCTGTCACTTCAGAAAATAAGGATGCTTTCTTCCATTCTATATTCTTAAGCTGCATTTTGTTTCCAATATCATTGTCTGTAACTGCTCTCCAGAAATTTGGTTTAGGCCCTTTTCCGTCTTTCAATAATTGGTTGTTTTTGAATTTGTAAGATGTCAAACGTCCTTCTTTTTCGTTAAATACCAACTCTAAATTTGCATTTGAAACTATGGTATTTAAACCTTCTTTCTTTACTGATAAATCGATGCCATTCTCTACAATTAATGGTTTTTTATTGTATTTAGCATCTAATCTTATTTGCTCATGAGCAACTTTGAACCCTGCAGGTAATAGGCCCCAATCGTTTTTAGTACTTGCGGAAATTTCAACAAAATATTCTGTATTTGTATGATAAGTAACATCTCCTAGCTTAATTCTAATTAATTTTCCTGTATGCGTTTCTACAGAAATCGTGTCAAAAATAATTGTCTTCAACACCTTTCCATCTGCTTTTATAGTAGCCGTGATATCAAAAATATTTAAGTCTGTAAAATCATATAAATTTTCTATTAAAATTCGAATTTCATCATTGCTATTGATTCCTTTTTCTTTAAAATTAATAAACTCATGCGCTTTTTTAACTTCATATAATGCTGGTTGAGGCGTACGATCTGGAAAAACAATTCCATTATTCAAAAATGTACCATCTGATGGCATATCTTTTCCATAATCTCCACCATAGGCATAATACCTCTCTCCGTTTTCAGCTGTTTTCCAGATAGATTGATCTACCCAATCCCAAATAAATCCACCTTGTAGGTTGTCATATTGCTCAATAATATCCCAATAATCTTGAAAATTACCAGTACTATTACCCATTGCATGTGCATATTCACTAGGAATAAAAGGTCGGTCTGTTTTAGATTTTCCAACCTCTTGCAATAATGCTGGTGTCGGATATTGTGGGACAATAATATCTGTATTCCAATCCATCTCATACAAGCTGCCATCTTCATCTTTATAAGTTCTTTCGTATTGTACAGGTCTTTTTGATTTGTCGTTTGCTTTTATTGCTTTATATCCTTTATGAAAATTAACGCCATTTCCTGCCTCATTACCCATTGACCAAATAATGACAGATGGATGATTTTTATCTCGTTCTACCAAGCGTACCATTCTATCTACATGTGCCTTTTCCCAGCTCTTTTTTTTTGCTAATGAACGTTCAGCATAATACATACCATGAGATTCAATATTAGCCTCATTTACTACGTATATTCCATGAATATCACACAATTCATAAAACCTTCTTCCTCTTGGATAGTGACTCAATCTAACTGCATTAATATTATTTTCTTTCCATAACCGAATGTCTTTCATCATCATTTCTTCAGACATAACATGACCTGTTTCTGGGTCTGCCTCTTGAGCATTTACGCCTTTTAAAGTAATTCTTTGACCATTAACTAAAAGAAGCCCATTTTTAATCTCTACAGATCTAAATCCGATTTTAGCAGCGGTAGATTCTATAGGGTTTCCATTTTTGTCTTTCAACTCAATAACTAATGTATATAAATTCGGATGCTCAGCACTCCATTGTTTAGCGTTTTCTATAGTTTCTTGAAAATTTACCTGATTTTCATTATTTTTAAAAACTGCCAATTCAGAAGATTTTAAAACGATTATCTTCTCACTAGAATCATATAATTTACAGATTACTTGCGATATTTTATTTTTTGAAAAGTGATTTTCGATAACAACATCTAAATCTAATAATCCATTTTTATAGGCTCCATCTAAATTTGAAACCACCTCGAAATCTTTTATTCTTAATTTAGGTTGCGCATATATATATATACTACGCTCAATTCCGCTAATTCTCCAAAAATCTTGACACTCTAAGTAAGAACCATCTGTCCATCTAAAAATTTGAATCGCAATTGTGTTCTTCCCAAATTTAGCAAATCTAGTTATATCAAATTCAGATGGTAATTTACTGCCTTGAGAATACCCAATATACTCACCATTTAACCAAACAAATCCACCTGATTTCATTGTGCCTATATGAAGAAAAATCTTTTTACCATCCCAATCAGAATTTATGTTAAAGTCACGTCTATATGATCCAACAGGATTATATTCTGAAGGTACTTTTCCTGGGTTTTTAGGAACAGTTGTTACATAGCTTCCAGATGAATCTTTAATAAATTCCATATCATCTGAGACTGGTGCTTTAAAATCTGCAAATTCATATTGATGATTTACGTATATAGGAATTCCGTAGCCTTCTACTTCCCAGTTTGATGGTACTTTAATAGTGTCCCAAGTATCTATATTTTCAGACGGATTCATAAATACCGTAGATCTATCTTTTGTAGATCGTACCCAATTAAATTTCCACTCTCCGTCTAAACTTTGATAAAAGTTAGTATTAGTAGTATTAAAACTCAAAGCATCTTCATTAGCTGCATAAGAAGAAAATGACGCATGGGTTTCTAATTTATTTTCACTAATTACCGCTTCGTTTTCAATATAATGTGTTAACTGATTTAATTTGAATTTATTTGTTTTTTGCGCATGTCCATTTAAAGAAATACAACAATATAAAATTAAAGTATATAAGAATTTCATTGATTTAATTTATTCATTTTTATTAATGACAGATTGCCATTATTTCTAGCAATCTAAATAGCTTTTGATGATTATGGTTTTATAAAAGCAGCGTCTTTAATGTCTCCGTCTTTTTACAAACCTGACATTTAATTTGAGACAAATTCTAACTTACTATTTTACTTTCCATCATAGTCAATGGCAATTCCTCTGGATATACCTTTTGTTAAAATTTTTACTACAATTATAGAGCTTCCTTTTTAATCTACAACTTTACTATTACAACAGTTTTTTGTTTAGATCTTATTATCAATATTGATAATATATACATTTTTAACTTTTAAAGTGAAGTTTTCTAAATAGGCTTCATTTGCAAAAATTTAGTAATTGTAATACACAATATTACTACATAATTTTTTGTAATCCTAAAAATTGAGAGTTTTGAAAAAAGGGGATTGTCTTTGTTTCAGATTGTTATATGACTAAAATTAAACGCATTATGATTTCTAAAATGTAATACACTTATTTAATCTTTTTAGTCTATAAGGTGTATGTTCTGCAATAATATCACGTTGTAGAGATCTAAAATTTAGTAACCTAAAATAAATTTCTTCACATTAGCACTTCTTAATAATGGTGGGTGCAATGCATGTGCAAACGCCAATTTACAATGGTTTCTATATTTGTAGAAGATTGATGAATTAATCAATGTTATCGGTATGCTTTACAATAAGGTTAACTCTTTCTTGTGAAAACACTATTAAAGTCTGCGCTTTAAACTAATTTAAAAAACAGATTTTAACTTTTTTATTTATAAAAATTAAGCAAAATAAATATACACTCCTATTACAATAACACAGATAGTAATACTTGCTGGTTTTAGATACTTCCAAGGAGTAATATCAACTTGTTTTGTGTATTCTTGAACGTATGCTTTTTCTCTTGGTTTAAAGTAGCCAATAATTAACATTATAAAGATATTTAGAACAAATAGAATAGCTAAAATGTCTAAAAAGTGTAGGCCTGAAAAGATCTGTGGCGAATAAATATCAATCATCATATAAGTAATATATAATAGACAACCAGAAAATAATCCAATTTTCGCAGCAATTGCAGGCACATACTTAGTCGTATAGCCAACGATAATAATAGTTAAAATAGGTATGCTGTAAATGCCATTAACTTTCTGTAAATAATCAAACAAACTTCCTGCATTTGCAATTAGTGGTGCAATAAACATAGCTACAATTGCTAAAATTATACCAAACGTTTTTCCGTATTTTACAATCGTTTTTTCGTTAGCGTCTTTATTTATATGTTGCTTGTAAATATCAAGGCCAAATAAAGTAACAGAACTATTTAAAACACTATTAAAAGAACTTAAAATGGCACCAAATAAAACCGCTGCAAAAAAGCCAACCCAAGCAGTGGGCAATACTTTTTTAACTAACATTGGATAAGCGCTATCTGCACTTTCTAAATTACCTTCAAAAATGTGATAGGCAATTATGCCTGGTAAAACCACAATTAATGGCGCTAATATTTTTATAAATGATGCTAATAGTAATCCTTTTTGACCTTCTTTTAAATCTTTAGCAGCAAGTGCTCTTTGAATAATTTGTTGATTAGTTCCCCAATAAAATAATTGTACCAACATCATACCTGTAAAAATGGTGTAAAATGGTACAGGATCATTTTCGTCACCCATGGATTTAAACTTTTCAGGATTTTCAGTAGTTACTGTTGCAAGCCCATTTAAAAGACTCCCTTCGCCAATCATTATTAACCCAAAAATTGGAATCATAATTCCGCCAATTAATAAACCAATCGCATTAATAGAATCTGATACTGCGACAGCTTTCAAGCCTCCAAAAATAGCATATACAGAACCAATGATCCCTATTCCCCAAACACATATCCAAATGGATTTCGTGTGTGTTACGCCTAACAATTCCGGCACGTCAAACATGCCACTTATAGCTAAAGAACCTGAGTATAAAATTACGGGAAGTAAAACCACAACGTAACCTGTTAGAAATAAGCCTGAGGTTAATGTTTTAGTAGTCACATCAAAACGCTTTGCTAAAAAACCAGGCACAGTAGTTAAACCACCTTTTAAATATCTTGGCAATAAAAATATAGCGGTAACAACCATAGCAATGGCAGCAAGAGTTTCCCATACCATTACAGACAATCCGCTTTGGTATGCTGCACCATTTAAGCCCACAATTTGTTCTGTAGATAAATTGGTCAATAATAATGAAGCAGCAATGAC
>Ga0209710_1001021_pt1 | contig 22597 bp, 21 predicted proteins | sample ArcticOcean_MG_C_5_FD_187436 | JGI IMG/M metagenome (GOLD analysis project Ga0209710, IMG submission 187436) | Marine microbial communities from western Arctic Ocean - ArcticOcean_MG_CB4_138 (SPAdes) (version 2) | ecosystem: Environmental > Aquatic > Marine > Oceanic | place: Arctic Ocean...
ATAGGTGGTTTCAGCAATGAAACCTCTATCTCTGCTTCCCCATGTTTTATTTCTTTTCAATAAATTCTGAATCACTTTATCAGCATATCCATTTTCATTAAATATGAGTAAAATTCCATCAACAACGGCTAAACATAAATTTCTGTGTAATCTCATTAGTATAATTTAAGCATACAAATGTATGCTTAATTTTAATATAATATGGATTTTAAAAAGTCAATTACCTTGAAATAATTACTCTTTTTGTTGTGCTGTAATTTTCAGAAGAAATACGGACTAAATATATACCATTGTAAAGTGTTTGAACATTAAAATAAGCTATAGTACTACCGGCATATATTTTCTTATGTTTTATTACTTTTCCGTTAATATCATATAGAGTTACATTAAGATTATTTGTAATTAAATCTTTAATTTGAACTGCAATTAAATTTGATGCTGGATTTGGTATAATACTAACCCCAACTTCGTTAATCTCAAAATCATTATTCGATAAATACTCGGTAGTGGATTCACTAATAGTATTAACGATCCTGTTTTCATAAACGCCGTAAAATGTTGGACCAACTGCGTAAGGATATACGGAATTCCAATTTTCGTCAACCGTAGCGAAATATGCGTAGGTTCCATTTGGATATTCTGGAGTTATACAAAACCTTCCATTATGTTCATCTAAATATTCTTCCTCGTCAGTATGCTCTACATGCTCATAATCTTCTCTAAAATATCCTAAAAACATTGTTTCTTGACTTCCAGTATTTGGACCTTGAGTGATAGTCACCACTTGGTCTAAATCGGGACCATTTGTTCTTGTCGTAATATTTCTTAGTTGATATCCAGATTTTATTCTAGTTATGCCGCCCGATCCATCTGAATTCTCATATCCATATGCACCATAAATAGGATAGCCATCATATGCATAACCAATTAAAGGAGAATGGTTTTCCGGATCAATAGCGTATAAACCTTCTGCATCATATAAATTACATATATCAGAAACAACTTCTAAATCTAATTTAAAAGCTGATGGATTTTGATGATGATGATAATTCCCCTGAGCGGGATGACCTTTAGAACAATCAAAACCACCCATTTCAGCAGGAATTGCATCTCTATTCCAATTTTGAGTAGCCATCGGACCTCCTGGACATGGTGGGTTCCCTGGACCTCCACATAAATAATTAGTATTATTATTCCATGCTACACCATCTCTGTAATCAAAGAGCGCAACCCCATTAATAAATACACCTATATTACCACCTGTAGTATTAGTTGGGGTGCCATTATTAGGTTGAGGATTTAAAGGTATTTTGTATATATTGTTTTGAGCTTCTGCATTTGATGGATTGCCATCAGAAAAAGGTCCTGTCGGATATGCTGGAATTCCTTGGGTACTTATGTATGCAAAATTGTCGGAGTACTCCACAGATTGACAGTTAACTAAAATATTATTTGAAACTGTTGTAGAATTTCCAGAAAAATAATAGGAGCCTGTTTCAGAAGTGTTTTGAAGCCATGAAGTTATTACAGGGTTATCTTGACTGTAAATTGATAAACTAAAAAAAGTAAGTAAATAATATAATTTAATTTTCATAAGCTAGTTTTAATTTAGTAAAGATAAATTAAATGTTAATCTCTAATATAAATAATGAGTTTAAGACTATTAATAATAAGTATTTTGCAGTTATTGATATAAGATTTCAATCAATTTTAAAGGAAATTTATGATTCTTATTTAAGCTAAATTCTTTATCATTTAAAGTTAAAAGAAAAGCTGTTAAGTCAACTTTTTCCTTGTTATTTAAATGTATCAAATTATTATCAATATCAATCTCAGAGTAATGATTAATCACAAATTGTAATTTTTCAAATCTTCCATCATGCATATATGGATAAGAATATTTTAAATTTCTTAATGATGGAACTTTAAATAGATATTTATCATTAACATTTCCGGTTATATTATATCTACCAAAATCTTTAAGTGTAGAATCTTCCTTAATACCATTTTTTTTATATTCATAGTTTGTAAACATTGGTTCTGTGTGGCAGCTGTTACAGTTGTTTTTAAATAATTCATACCCTCTTTTTTCTTTATCAGAAAATTTTGCTTCTCGTTTGATTACAGAATCATATTTAGAATTAGAGGAAATCAGTGTTAATTGAAATTGTGACAAAGATTTTAAAAGGTGCTCTGTAGTTATAATACTATCTCCAAAAGCAGAGTAAAATAATTCAGGGTAATAATTGGTTTTTTGTAATTTAGAGATTAAGTTTCTGGTAGATTCCCCCATTTCAATTGGACTATTAATCGGAGCCAATGCCTGCATATCTAAATGATTTACTGCTCCATCCCACATGAATTCTTTCTGCCATAATAAATTAAATAGACCAGGTGCATTTCTATTGCCAATCTTATCATTTATTCCATGACTTAATTTGTGATCTGTATGCGCAAATGCGTTATATGAAGAGTGACATGAGGCGCAAGAAACCTGGTTGTTTTTAGATAATATAGGGTCGTAGAATAATATTTTTCCTAATTCTATTTTATCTTCATCAATTGGATTTTTAGATAGATCATACTCAATATTTGGAAAATATTTTGGATAATTTAAATTAGTTAAATTTTTGATTTTATATAGATGAACTAAAGCTATAACAACAATTAATGTTAAAATAATTGTTGTGTATTTTTTCATTTTTAGTTAATTGAATTAGCTAATAAAGTTGATAGTTTTACTGCATTTTTACCAGGAGACAATATTTCACTTAAATTGAAATCTATTTTATTAAAAAATTCATCGAAATTTAACACTATTTTATTTTTGCTACCTAAATTCAGTTTAATCAACTGAAGCGTATTGTGTGGCTTCATAAATCCGCCAATATGGTATGAAAATTCATTAAACCCTTTATAAACCCCTTCTAATTTAAAATTTATGTAGCCACTATTCCATGTCCAGTACATTCCATTGACAGGATCTAAATCTCCACTTTTAGCTCCAGATTTATTTGTTTCTGTATCAACTCCTAAATTAAATATTATTTCATCAACCCTTAGACTATTAGGTATTAGTATTTTTAGTGATTTTTCATTTTCAATATCAATTAAAATATGTTTTTTGTGATACTCTAAAACTTCTTTATCTTTTAAATAAAACTTAAGATTAGAAATGTAAAATTTTAGCTTATTGATTTTAAAAATATTTGTATTAATATTTTCATAGGAATTATTAAGAGTTATGTTTTTGTTGTTAATATGTAACTCTAGAACTAGTTCTTTTTTATCGTTGTCTATTAAATTGGAGCTTAATAGTACTAATGGAAAGAGAAATTTGTAAAATACTATCATTCATTAATAGTTTGCATTTCAACTAAGTTATGATATAGCCCTCTTAGTTTCATTAAATCTTTATGATTACCTTTTTCCATTATGGTCCCTTTATTAAGAACAATAATATAATCGGCGTTTTTGATAGTCGAAAGTCTATGAGCTATAACAATTGATGTCCTGTTTTTCATCATCTTCTCTAAAGCATCTTGAACAAGTTTTTCACTTTCAGTATCTAAAGCAGATGTAGCTTCATCTAAAACCATAATGGGAGGGTTTTTTAATACTGCCCTAGCAATACTGATTCTTTGTTTTTGCCCACCTGACAACTTGTTTCCTGAATCTCCAACATTATGGTATATACCTTGTTCTAAGTCTTTAACAAACTCCCATGCATTTGCGATTTTTAAAGCACTAATAACTTCTTCGTCTGTAGCATTATTTTTCGCTATAATTAAATTATTTTTAATAGTGTCATTGAACAATATTGAGTCTTGAGTTACTAAGCCTATTAGATTTCTTAGACTTTTTTTTGTAACATCTTTAATATTTATATTGTCAATAGAAATCTCACCTAGATTAATGTCATAGAATCTATTTACTAAGTTAGCAATAGTAGACTTACCACTTCCAGATTGACCAACTAAAGCTAGTGTTTTGCCTTTTTCTAATTCAAAACTAAATTCTTTAATTACTTTATCATTCTTGTAGCTAAAACTTATATTATTAAATTGTATCGATTTGTCAAATTGTGAAATAACCTTACTGTCTTTAGGGTCACTTACAATTGATTTATTCTCTAAAACCTGAATTACTCTTTCTGCAGCTGCATTACCTTTTCTAACTTTATAACTTGCTTTACTAATTGCTTTAAATGGAGTTAAGATATTATAGGCTAATCCTAAAAAAACCATAAATGAACTCGGGTCTAATGTTTTGTCCTCCAAAACCATCTGACCACCATACCAAAGTAAAACAGTTATTGAACAAATACCTAAAAACTCACTAATTGGCCCAGCAAGATTTGTTCTATTTAGTAAGTTATTTGAGTAATTATAATATTTTTTTGTTGAGTTATTAAACTTCTTTTTAAATAAGTTTTCAGAAGTAAAACTTTTTATGATTTTCAAACCATTTAAAGTTTCATCAACAAGAGATAAAAATATCCCTTGTTCTTTTTGAACTTTATTTGATTTTTTCTTTAAGGATTTACCAATAAATGATATAATTAGTCCAGAAATAGGAATAAATATAAATACAAAAATCGCAAGTTTACTATTGATAAGGAGCATCGATATCAAAGTAAAAATTATCATTAAAGGCTCTTTTACAATTAATTCTAATATTCCTAAAAAAGATACTTGAAGTTCAATAACATCAGATGATATTCTTGATAAGATATCTCCTTTTCTTTTTTCTGAGTAATAAGAAACTGAAAGCTCTGTAATCTTATTATATAAATCATTCCTAACATCTTTAATAACTCCATTTCTGAGATATGTAATAAAAAACAAAGACAAATAATTAAATATATTTTTTAATAAAAATGTAATCACAATAATTAATATCATAAAAATTAAGACATCATTACTGCCTTCACTTTTTTTCATTGTAACATAGAAATTTAGATAATCTTCACCAAAGGATACTAAATCTGCAAATCCACTCCATACAGGAGCTTCTTGTAAAGTTTTTGTTTGATTAAACAACACCTTTAGCATTGGGAATAAAGATATCATGGATAATGTACCAAAAAAAGCATAAAAAATATTAGATATAATATTTAGTATAGCAAAATGCTTATATGGTATTGCATATTTTAGTATTTTTTTAAAATATTCCATTAATTTATCTTGAGATCTGAAATTATTCGATTAATCTTTAAATTTAGTTTGTGTTCATAATCAACATAATTCTCTTTCTTAATTACCTTTTCATTAACACTAATATAGAACTTAATTTTTGGTTCGGTTCCACTAGGTCTTAATGCAACTTTTGTACCATCGGCAGTTGTGAAAATTAAAACATTTGATTGTGGTAATAATATCTTTGTTTTTAAATTATTAGTGGTGCTGATAGATTTAGAAGTTAAGTAGTCATCTATTTTAATAATTTGCGACTTATCAATTTCATTGGGAGAATTATTTCTGAAACTCTCCATGATACTATTTATTTCTTTATTACCGTTAATTCCTTTTTTTGTCAATGAAACTAGTTTTTCTTTAAAAATTCCGTGTTTCATATGTATATCTTGCAGTTTTGAGTAGATGCTGTCTCCTTTGCTTTTTAATTGAGCTGCGATTTCACAAGCTAGTAGAGTGGAGGTGATTGCATCTTTATCTCTTACAAAGTCACCAACCATAAAACCAAAACTTTCTTCTCCACCGCCGATAAAATCTAACTCTGGATGATCTTTAATCATTTTAGCTATCCATTTAAAGCCTGTTAGTCCTAATTTACATTCAATATTATAATAGTTTGATATTTTATTAATTAATGGAGTAGATACTATTGTAGAACCTATAAATTGATTGCCATTTAATTTATTTTCGTTTTTCCATTTCTCACACAAGTACTCTATTAGTATGGCCATAACTTCATTACCATTTAATAGCACCAGTTCATTGTTTTTATCTCGGACTGCTATCCCTAGTCTATCACCATCTGGATCTGTACCTATGATAATATCTGCTTTATGCTTGTATCCTAGCTTAAGCGCCATAGCTAAAGCTTCAGTTTCCTCAGGATTTGGAGATGTTACAGTCGGAAAATCTCCATCAGGAACCCTTTGTTCCTCTACAATAAATACATTATTAAATCCGGCTTTTTGTAAGACATCTGGCATTAAAGTTATTGATGTTCCATGTAATGAAGTAAAAACTATATTTAGTTTATTTTTTATATCATTATTGTCAGATAACTTAGCAGTTTGAATACTATTTTTAATAAATGCATCATCAACTTCTTTATCGATGTATTTTATTAAATCAGTATTTGATTTGAAATTTATTTCCCTGTAATTCAGTTTGTTAATTTCCTCTATTATATTTTTATCCTCAGGCGGTACAATTTGACCTCCATCCTCCCAATAGACTTTATATCCATTATATTCAGGAGGATTATGAGAAGCTGTTAAAACAATTCCACATTTACAGTTTAAATATTTTAATGCAAAAGATAATTCAGGAGTTGGTCTTAAATCACTAAATAAATATACTTTAATGTTATTAGCAGAAAAAACATCCGCAACAACTTTAGCTAATTTTTTACTGTTATGCCTACAATCATAAGCAATAACTACTGAAATATTTTTTTTAAATATTTTGGTTAAGTAATTGCTAATCCCTTGAGTATTTTTACCTAATGTATATTTATTTATCCTGTTAGTACCAGGTCCCATTAAGCCTCTCATACCTCCAGTTCCAAACTCTAAGTTTTTATAAAAACTATCCTCTAATTGATCTTCATTCTCAATTAAGGATTTAGTTGCTTTTATAGTGGCTTGATCAAAGGGTGGTTCTAGCCATTCTTGAAATATTTCTTTATAATTCATTATTTACAGAGTGTTTTTTAACAAAACTAGTTAACTGAGAGTATTTAAATGTAAAAATGTTGTTAAAACTAATTTTGAATAGTAGTATCGATATTGTAGTGTTTTTTACTTTGATTATTTCTAGTCATCATTTCGCCTAAAAAACCAGCAACAAAAAACTGACTTCCAAGAATCATTGTTGTTAAGCTTATGAAAAATTCTGGTCTTTCAGTTATTAATCTACCGCTAGGGTTGAAATATACTTTATCGATTCCTAAGTATGCTGCAAATGCAAACCCTATCATTAACATTAAAGCCCCTATGGTTCCAAAAAAGTGCATTGGTCTCTTGCCAAATCTTGACAAAAACCATATTGTCACAAGATCTAAAAAACCGTGAGTAAATCTATTCATACCGAATTTTGTTTGACCATATTTTCTAGGTCTATGTTTAATAATTTTTTCTTCAATTTTAGTATACCCTTCATTGCTAGCTAGTATGGGTATATATCTGTGCATTTCTCCATATACATTGATGTTTTTTACGACCTCATTTTTATAAGCCTTTAAACCGCAATTAAAATCGTTTAATTTTATACCAGATGTTAGTCTAGCACAAAGATTAAAAATTTTAGATGGTAGATTCTTTGTTAATACTGGATCGAATCTTTTTTTCTTCCAGCCAGAAACTATATCAAGATTTTTTTCTGTAATTAAATTATACATCTCTGGAATTTCTTCAGGATCATCTTGTAAATCCGCATCCATAGTAAAAACTATTTTTCCCATTGCAATATTAAATCCAGCGTGAAGGGCTTGCGATTTCCCATAGTTTTTTAAAAATTTTATCGCTTTGAATGATTTGTTATTAAGACAGATGCTTTTAATTATATGCCACGAATTATCATTACTACCATCATCAATATATATAGCTTCATATTTAAATGAACTTTTTTTCATAACTGAATCTATCTTATGACTTAGTTCTTTTAAAGATTCACTTTCATTCAATAATGGAATTATAATAGATATGTCCATTAAGCTTCTATTTTATCTCTTTTAAGTATTAATGAAGTTACAAGACCTATGAGCGAAAAGAAGATAAGATTTCCAACATATTGCATAGCTATAGTTGATAAAGAGAAATTACTCTTTTTTGAGGCTTCGTCCATACTTAATGCTATCAGATCACTTGACATTCCGAAACCTTCAAGCATTTCTTTTGTCATTATGAGCATTTCTTCATCTAAAACTTTAGCAGCATCAGGATCTACGATTACAAACACTAAAATTGTGGTTAAATTACCTAACAGATATCCTACTGCAATAGCTATAAAATAAGATGTGAAGGCTTGTTTAAAAGAAGCTCCATTATTGATTTTTCTAGATTGAATTGTAGAGTAAATCCCTGCAGCAACGATAATTATAAAAAAACCAACTCCAAACATTGGGTTTAGAAATAATTTAAAATCTATAGCATAGGCCAATATTGTTGATAATGCTAGTACACCACCTAATTTATAACCAATATCTACTGAAATATTTTTCATCTTAGTTTCCATATTTTTAATTTATTATTAAAAACAAATATAACAAAAGCAATTTCTTCTGTAAATAAACTTAACATTATATTGCTATATATTAAAAAAATATTTAGATTTGCACCTCAAAATTTAAAACATTTAACGATGAAAAAAGACACTCATCCTAAGGATTATAGATTAGTAGCTTTTAAAGATATGTCAAACAGCGATGTATTTTTAACAAAATCAACTGCTAATACAAGTGAAACAATTGAACATGAAGGTGTTGAGTACCCATTAGTTAAAATGGAAATTTCAAGAACTTCTCATCCATACTACACTGGTAAATCTAAACTTGTAGATACAGCTGGTAGAATCGATAAATTTAAGACTAAATACTCTAAATTTAAGAAGTAAACATATTTAAAATATTTATTTTATTAAAGTCTTTCATCTTTTTGAAAGGCTTTTTTTTATTTTTACATAAAATGTAACCCATGAATTATATATTATTTGATGGACCTAGTAGAAATAATTTACTTCCACTAACCTATACAAGACCCGTTGCAGAGATTAGGGTAGGGGTACTAACTATTCGAGAAAAATGGGAGACTTTTTTGCATTCAACTATTACTACAATTACAGAAGACTATCTTTCTGATAAGTTCCCAATGGTAGAGTTTGATGAAAATATTTTTATTAACGCTTCTTTTTTGCCAAATCCAGAACTTGTTAAGTTAATATCTAACTTAAAACCTAATCAGTCAATTAATTCAGGTGATAATTTAATTGCTTTTTATTCAAATCAAAGCCAAGAAGAAATTGACTTAGACACTTTTAAGAAAATAAATTTCACAACTCCGTTATTGCAAATAACTTGTTTGACTGATATATTTAAAATTAATTCCTTGGCTATTAAAGCTGATTATGATTTGATTACTAATAACAGGGTTTCATCAAAAATATCAAGTACTAATAATTTAATTCATCCTGAAAATATTTTTATAGAAGATGGTGTTAGTATGGAGTTTGTTACTTTAAATGCAACTGATGGACCAATTTATATAGCTAAAGACTGCGAGATTATGGAAGGTTCATTAATTAGAGGCCCCTTTGCATTATGTGAAAACTCAATATTAAAGCTTGGATCTAAGATTTATGGAGGTACAACTATTGGTCCTTATTGTAAAATAGGAGGTGAAGTTACTAATTCTGTTGTTTTTGGTTATAGCAATAAAGGGCATGATGGTTATTTGGGTAATTCTTTGATTGGAGAGTGGTGTAACTTAGGAGCTGACACAAACACTTCTAATTTAAAAAACAATTATGCAGATGTTAAGATATGGAATTATGAAGAGGATAAATTTCTAACAACAGGAGAACAGTTTTGTGGACTTATAATGGGAGATCATAGTAAGAGTGCTATAAACACAATGTTTAATACTGGAACTATAGTAGGCGTTTGTTCTAATATTTTTGGTTCTGGCTTTCCAAGAAATTTTGTACCAAGTTTTTCTTGGGGTGGAAATAAGGGTTTTACTGAATATAATATTGATAAAGTTTTTGAGGTTAATAAAAAAGTTATGAAGAGAAAAAAATGTATTTTTTCTGAAAAAGATAAAGCAATTTACACACACCTAAAGACTATTACTAGTCCTTACCGATCTAATTTTTAGTAACCCTTCTTAAATCTAAAATATTTATTGGGTTAACTCCTAAGCCTTTTACATTTTTATGAGTAAACCTAATTACTTCGTCATAGTACAATGGTACAATAACGGATTCTTCCATTATAATTGAATCCATTTTTCTATATAAAGATTCTTTTGTTTGTTGATTTTTTTCACTCAATGATGATTCATATAATTTATCATAAATTTTATTTGAAAAATGAGTATAATTTGGGCCAGATGGTGCTAAATTTTTAGAATAATATAGGGATAAGTAATTTTGTGCATCTGGATAATCTGCAACCCAGCTAGCTCTGAAAAAATCTAATTTGCCATTAGCTTTGGCTTCCTTTAAGGACGAGGCGGGTATTACATCGACAATAATATTAACTCCTATTTTTTCAATTTCTTTTTGAATAAATTCACAAAAAACTAAATAATTACTTGTGGTTGTAAGTTTTATTGTTGGGTTTTTATCACCAGACTCACTTATGTATTGATTAACTAATTCCCTTGCTAACTCTTGGTTGTACTTATAATAAACTTCATTAGAGTAACCAGGTAATCCATTTGGTATAAAACCAGTATTTGCATTTATACCTATCCCATTTCTTAGGAATTTTATCATTTTATTTCTGTCAAAGCCTAAATTAATTGCTTGTCTAATTAACTTAGATGTAGCAATTGGATTTGAAGATTTGTTGTAAAACCCTAAATATTCTGTATTTAGATATGGTGCTCTAATAATATTGATTTTGTCTGAATATTTATCAGATAATTTTCCTACTCTATCTAAAAGCTCATCTTTGTAGGATTCATCTAAGCCTGAAATAAAATCTAAGTTTGATTGTATGAATTCTAAGAACTCACTTTGTTTCTCAGGAATAAATGTTACTGAAACTGCTTCGAGATATGGTAAAGCACTTCCACTTTTGTCTTTTTCAAAATAACTTTCATTTTTTCTAAGGACTAATTTTATATTCTCTTCCCATCTTTTAAATTTAAATGGTCCAGTTCCTATTGGATTTCTTCTAAAGTCATTACCATAGTGCTCAACAATTTCCTTAGGCACAACCGAGCAATATTTCATTGAAAGGATTCCTAAAAAGGCATTAAAGGGCTCTATTAGCCTAATTTCAAAAACACTGTCATTTACTGCTTTATAATCTTCAACTTTCTCTAATACCCATGCTCCCGGAGAGGCTAATTTCTCGTCTAGAATTCTGTCAAAGCTATATGAGAAATCTTTGGCAATAACTTTTCTGTTATCTAATAACTCATGATCATGAAATTTAATATTAGTATTTAAATTAAATGTATAAACTTTTCCGCTATTAGAAATATTCCAGTTTTTTGCTATTGAAGGAATAATATTTAAGTTCTTGTCCATTTCAACAAGCCCATTGAATAATTGATTTACTACCCATATATCGGAATTATCTTTTGCGAAAGCTGGATCTAAAGAGCTGATGTTTTTATGCTCATTATATCGAAAAACTAAGTGATCATTATCATCATAAGTATTAACACTACACGTATTTAGTATTAACAACACTATTATTGATAATATTAATTCAATTTTAATCATATAATTTTAATTTGTGAATCCACAACTTTGTAAAAAGTAATAAATCATTCGACAAAAATCTTAATTAATGGTATGCATTAGTTAAATTAAAGTCTATAGATTTTTTAGATAATATACGATTGAGTAAAAACTCTAGAGTTTGTTTAAATTCTAATCCCAACAGGTAACATTTTTTTGTATTTCCTATTCTTTCTAATGAATTTAGCAATTGTTGGTGCTGTTGGTACAACACTAATTTCCCTGTCTCTAATGTCTTCAAGAACTAGAACAAGAAACTCTTCCGTAAAACTATCGTCACTAACAGATTCAGGAATTATAAGCTTCGTTAAAAAAATTTTTCTATCTTGGAGAGAGTATTCAATTATAGCTAAATCATCACTTACCTGTAACTCATATTGTCTCAAAAAAGTATTGTCAATTAATGCCATTCAACATGATTTTATTAGTAAATATTATGAGGATTTATTTATCAAAATTACAAAAAAATATTCGATATTAGAATTTAATAAATAATAAACTATTGAAAACTAAACATATATACCTAATGCCAGGGATGTCGGCTAATCCTCTAATTTTTGAAATGATTAAATTTCCTAAAGATATTTATGAAGTTCATTTAATGAAGTGGATTCCCCCCATTCTAAATGAAAGTATTGAGTCTTATGCAACTAGACTATCAACAGGTATTATTCACCATAAACCAGTCTTAATAGGAGTTTCTTTTGGAGGTTTAATAGTTCAAGAAATAAGTAAATTATTAGAAGTTGATAAATTGATTATAATATCAAGTGTTAAATCCAACAGAGAACTTCCACTTTATATGAAGTCAGCTAAGTTTTTAAAATTATATAATTACTTCCCCCTCAAGCTATTTGATGAAATTTTTAATATATCTAAATTTTTAAAAATCAATAAAATCTATAAAAAAATAGATTTAGCGGACAAATATTTATCAGTTAGAGATGAGAATTATTTAAAGTGGGCTATACGTGAAATTTTAAATTGGAAGCAAAAAGAACCATTAGATGGAGTAATTCATTTACATGGAGATAAGGATCTAACGTTTCCTATTAGTTTAATAAAAAATTGTATAACAATTCATGGAGGTACCCATGCTTTAATTTTAACTAAATACCGATGGTTGAATAAAAACTTAATTCAGATTATAGAAAGTGAATAAGTATTGTTTTAATACACTTACCTTCTTTGCCCTTTTTGCCCTCCGAAATGTTGATTAGGCATTTGACCTTTTTTCATCTGAGCTTTCATCATTTTTACTTGATCTGCTAACATGTTTCTCTTGTCAAGTTTTTGAGCTTCACTTAACAATTTTTGAGCTTCAATTTTCCTTCTTTTACTAAATGCTATTCCTGCTAGATTTAATTTAGCCATAGCTAAATCGTGATCCATACTTAATCCAAAACTTATTGCTTTTTTAAAGAATTTTTCTGCTTCGTTCATATTGGTTTGTGAAACCATTATACCTTTTATATAATTGTAATAGCCTTGTTGTTTTATTGTTAACGATGATCTTGGGTTTTTAATTTTACCCAGCCATTTATTGGCTCCTTCAAAATTTTGTTTTCTTAATTGAAAAAACGCTAATAATATCATTTCATTTTTAAAGTAAAGAAATATAAATATAGAGGCTAGTAGGATCCACATAATTCCAGCTCCGATATAACCTTCAGTAAATTCGTAAACAGAATAAGATAATATTCCGATAGCTAAAATGATTTTAATATTTTTATTAAACATTGGTTCTTTTTTTAAGATATACAAAGTTAAGAAAAACAATTAATAATTTTTTTAAATTTTAGATTTGTCAAAGTAAAAACTCTTTGTATATTTGCGAGCAGTTTTTAATGTAATTAAGAACAGATAAATCAAGTACTAAATAAATAAAAATTAAGACATGCCAAAAAGAACATTTCAGCCTTCTAAAAGAAAAAGAAGAAACAAACATGGTTTTATGGAAAGAATGGCTTCAGTAAGTGGCAGGAAAGTTTTAGCTCGAAGAAGAGCTAAGGGTAGAAAAAAACTTTCAGTATCCTCAGAAATTCGTCATAAAAAATAATGATTAACAATTGTTAATATAATAAAGGTGTTGCTGTTAGCAATGCCTTTTTTTTTACCTTTTTGATAACTATTTTTGAATTCAGGTTCAATTTAATTCTTAATTAATGCCAAAAAATAATAATTTAAAATCAATTCTTATAATTGGATCTGGTCCTATTATAATTGGACAGGCTTGTGAATTCGATTATTCAGGTACCCAGGCTCTTAGATCTTTACACGAAGATGGGATAGAAACAATCCTTATAAACTCTAATCCTGCCACTATTATGACTGATCCATCTATGGCGGATCATGTTTATTTATTACCCCTAACAAGTTCATCTATTGTAAAGATATTGAAAGATCATCCTCAAATTGATGCTGTTCTTCCAACTATGGGTGGTCAAACTGCTCTTAATTTATGTATTGAAGCTGATGACAAAGGAATTTGGAAAGATTTTAATATAGAAATTATTGGAGTTGATATTCAAGCTATTAATATTACTGAGGATAGAGAGCAGTTTAGAAACCTTATGCTAGATATTGGTGTGCCTATGGCGCCTCAGTCTACTGCAAATTCATATTTAAAAGGTAAAGAGATTGCACAAGAATATGGATTTCCACTAGTAATTAGAGCATCTTACACTCTTGGTGGAGCAGGAGCTTCTATTGTATACAAAGAAGAAGATTTTGATGAGTTATTAACTAGAGGGTTAGAGATTTCTCCTATACATGAAGTCATGATTGATAAGGCTTTAATTGGGTGGAAAGAGTATGAACTTGAACTTTTAAGAGATTCTAATAACAATGTTGTTATAATATGTTCCATAGAGAATATGGATCCTATGGGCATACATACTGGAGATTCTATAACAGTAGCTCCGGCTATGACATTAAGTGATTCAACTTATCAAAGAATGCGAGACATGGCTATTCATATGATGAGAAGTATTGGTGATTTTGCTGGTGGGTGTAATGTCCAATTTGCCGTTAGTCCAGATAAAAATGAAGATATTATAGCAATTGAAATTAACCCAAGAGTTTCAAGATCCTCTGCTCTAGCTAGTAAAGCAACTGGGTACCCTATTGCAAAAGTTGCAGCAAAGTTAGCTATAGGATATAATTTAGATGAATTAAGTAACCAAATCACAAAATCTACATCTGCATTATTTGAACCTACACTTGATTATGTTATTGTTAAGATACCAAGATGGAATTTTGACAAATTTGAAGGTAGTGATCGAACTCTAGGCCTTCAAATGAAGTCTGTAGGTGAGGTAATGGGTATTGGAAGATCCTTTCAAGAAGCTTTGCATAAAGCCACTCAATCTTTAGAAATAAAAAGAAATGGATTAGGAGCTGATGGTAAAGGGTACAAAGATTATGACCTAATAATTAGTAAGTTAGCAAACCCTTCTTGGGATAGAGTTTTTGTAATATTTGATGCTATTCAAATGGGCATTCCAATAAGTAGAATTCATGATATTACAAAAATTGATATATGGTTTTTAAGACAATATGAAGAATTATATCATTTGCAAAAACAAATTTCTAACTACAATATTGACTCTATAAACAGAGAATTATTACTTGAGGCTAAACAAAAAGGTTACGGAGATAGACAAATAGCTCATATTTTAAAATGTTTAGAAAGTCAGGTTTATAACAAACGTCAGGAAATGAATATTAATAGAGTTTATAAGCTCGTTGATACATGTGCGGCTGAATTCAAAGCTAAAACTCCATACTACTATTCTACTTTTGAAAGTCAATTAAAAGTTAAAGGTGAAAAGGCATATTCAGATAATGAGAGTGTTGTTTCAGATAAAAAGAAAATTATAGTTTTAGGATCTGGTCCAAACAGAATTGGTCAAGGTATTGAGTTTGATTACTGTTGTGTTCATGGTGTATTAGCTAGCGCAGAAGCAGGTTATGAAACAATTATGATCAACTGTAATCCAGAGACTGTTTCCACTGATTTTGATACAGCTGATAAGCTGTATTTTGAACCTGTATTTTGGGAACATATTTATGATATAATTAAGCACGAAAAACCTGAAGGTGTAATAGTTCAACTAGGAGGACAGACTGCCCTAAAATTAGCCGAAAAACTAGAGCGTTACGGAATAAAGATTATTGGAACTAATTATAAATCTTTAAATTTAGCTGAAGATAGAGGATTGTTTTCTGAACTACTCAAAAAAATCAACATTCCATACCCTGAGTTTGATACTGCTACAACAGCAGAAGAAGCTTTGGAAGTTGCTAAAAAATTAGACTTTCCAATTTTAGTAAGACCATCGTATGTTTTAGGTGGTCAAGGAATGAAAATTGTAATCAACCCTCAAGAGTTAGAAGAGCATGTTACTGATTTACTTAAAAGAATGCCAAATAACAATCTTTTATTAGATCATTATTTAGATGGAGCTATCGAGGCAGAAGCTGACGCAATTTGTGATGGTAAGGACGTTTTGATTATTGGTATAATGGAACATATTGAACCTTGTGGAATACACTCAGGAGATTCAAATGCTACCTTACCTCCTTTTAATATAGGTAAATTAGTAATGGATCAAATTAAAGAACATACTAAAAAAATTGCACTAGCATTAAATACTGTAGGTCTTATAAATATACAATTTGCAATTAAAGATGAAATTGTATATATCATTGAAGCTAATCCTAGGGCATCTAGGACTGTACCTTTCATAGCAAAAGCATATAAACAGCCATATGTTAATTATGCTACTAAAGTAATGCTTGGTGAACTTAAAGTTTCAGATATCAATTACCAGCCTGATTTAAAAGGTTTCGCTATTAAGCAACCTGTATTCTCATTTAATAAATTCCCTAATGTAAATAAAAACTTAGGTCCAGAAATGAAAAGTACTGGTGAGAGTATCTTGTTTATTGATGATCTTAAAGATGATCAATTTTATGAGTTATACTCTAGAAGAAAAATGTATTTAAGTAAATAATTCTTTTCTTAATTTTTTATAACTAAATTTAGTTCACTTATATATTTTTATGGATTACATCATTATTTTAATTGGCTTAACTATTATGGGTTTGCTATTTTTTATCGTTAATAATAAAAGATTTGACAATAATTCTGTAAACAAGAATTCTGACTTGTTGATTGAAGAACTAAATTCTCAGGTTTCTCAATTAGAAAAAGAAATAATAATAAAGGAAGCTGAGGTTCAAAATCTAAATAAGAATCTGGCAGTATCAAATACTAAAATCGAAACTTTCGATCTATTAAAGACTGAAAAAACACAGTTTGAAGAACGCTTAAAACAGGTAGAGATTGAAAGAAATAATCTTAAAAATGAAACAACTTCTTACAAGAATGCAGAAGAGGGAAGGCAAAAAGAAGCTAGCAAGCATCTTGCTGCTGTGGTTACACTACAGGAATCTTTAGATAAGGAAAAGGAACGATTCAATGATGATAGAATAAAGGTTAAAGAAGCTCATTTTGAAAAAATGAAATCTAAGTGGTCTGAACATGAAAAAGATGTTCAAAATCATCTGCAAATTATTTGTAAAAATAATATCATTACTTATATCAGTCAAGAAGATTTTCCTCATCCCAGAAATAAACCAGACAGCTCGATTGAAATTATGGATCAACTTATTGTATTTGATGCAAAATCCCCTGCAAATGATGATTTATCAAATTTCCCTAAATATATTAAGTTACAAACAGAGAATTTAAAGAAATACGCTAAACATGAAGATGTAAAAAATGATTTGTTCTTAGTGATACCATCTAACACACTAGAAGTCATTAATCAGTTCCACTACAATATTGGTGACTACAATGTATTTATAATCACAAAAGATGCATTAGAACCTATTATTTTAAGTCTTAAAAAAGTGGAAGAATATGAATTTGCTGATAAATTAAGTCCAGAAGATCGTGATAATGTTTGTAGGATCATTGGTAAGTTTGCACATACAACAAAAAGAAGAATTCAGGTTGATGAGTTTTTTGCTCGTGAATTTTTAGATACTCTAACAAAAGCTGGTTCTCAACTACCTAGAGATATTTTAGAAAATGTAATTAAATTTGAAAATGCTGAAAAGCTTAATCCTCCAATGGAAAAGCGAAATAAATCAATTCTTACTAAAGATTTAAAAGAACAAGTTGATAAACTAGAAAAAGAAATGCAGCTTCGTGAAATTCCTAAAATTGAAAATCAAATTGATTTTGATAGATTAGACTAGTATAAATCCTCTCATTAATTTAAGCTGAATATTGCTACTTTTCGAAAATTAGATATCTCTTTTCAATTTTCTCAAATCCATAATAAAGTATTGCTGAGAAGAAAAGGTCTGCCATTAATGAATTAGTGAAAAATGGAATTGCCATTGTATAGCATAAGATTATTCCTTCAATGTTTTTTGGATAACCACCAATTAACCATACTCCAAAATTTGTAACAACAAAAAATATAAGACTGCTTAAAAGTATATTTTTAATACTGTATTTTTTAAATATGTAGCTGTAAGTAGTAATTAATATAAATGCTAGATATACAAATAATGATATTGAATAAAACCCAATAAATAAATCTGAAATTAACATTACTGCAATTGGAATTGCATATGCTAGTTTAATATTACTAAATTTTACACCTGCAAAAATTGCAATAGCAGTGATAGGTACAAAATTAGGAGGGTGAGGAATTAGCCTCATTAAAGCAGCTATAACTATAAATAAAGTTATAAATAGTATTCTTTTATTTTTTTCTTTCATAGGACTCTACAAATTTACTATAATTATCAATAAATAAATACATTTCTTTATTTAATATATCTAAAGCGTTACTGTCACTAACTAAATCTATTTCTACATTAAAATTATCTCTGTATTTATCTGGATATATCAGTCCTAGAGCTAAAGATAAAAGAGGTTCGTTTACATCACCAATAACCCCTAGGTTTGAAGAACTTTCATTAGCTAGAATGTCAGGGCTTAAACCATCATAATAGTCGGTTACCCCTTGAGAATTAAGAGTTTTTAAAACTAATGGTTGTAGAGCATAAGTGTGAGAAGAGTTAACTCCGTTTAATGAGAAATCAGGCGAATCGTATAAAGTGACGGATGCTTGATACTTTCCGTAAGTGCTGGTTCCAATTTGTATTACATCAATATATGGCTTTAAACAATTTATGACTAGCTCACTGGCAGATGCTGAACTTTTAGATGTTATAATAAATACTCTATTTAGATTTAAGCTATTTGCATTACTCAGAAATCTATTTATTAGGTATTCTGGATTATTATTTAGCCAGTAATTTTGTATTTCACTATTCCATTCTTCAGTACTAAAAATTTGATCATTAAACTGACCAGTTATTAAGCTAGAAATTAATAGAGCAGAGTTTACTGATCCACCAGGATTATATCTTAAATCTAAAATTAGATTATCGATATTATTAGATTTAAAATTTGCAAACACTTGATTTAATTCATCGTCAAATGTTGATGTAAATTGGTTATACATTAAATATCCAGACTTTCCGTTAGAACCATCTATTATATTGGAATAAAAAATCGGGTTTTTTTCTAAATACACTTTATATAAATCTTTACTAATATCATTACTAACTACAGTATCATCAAGTATATCAGTTGTGTTGTTGTCATTATAATTGGCGAAATTAACTGTGTAGTTATCTAAAGAAAGTAAAGTTGAATAGTTTTCGAGGTTTAAACTGTTGTCGTTAATTCCAAAGAAAATATCCCCTCTTTGTATATTTTCAATTTCTGATATTGAGCCTGGATGTACATACCTTACATATCCATATACATTGAAGTTACTCCCTGGAATATAACGAAGTCCATATTCCATTCCATTGCTATTAGATACTCCTTCAAAATATTGCTGAAGTTCTATATAATTATCAACTATGATACTGTGTTTATCGATTGTTTCTCTATCAAAAATTAAGTTTTCAAATAATTCCTCAGGGTTTTCGTGTGAGTTTAAATATATTGCATATTCGCTATTTGATAAAAACCTATCATCTAATAAGTCAGTTACGTAATCTTTATATAAATATGCAGCATTCATTCCTTTCCATACATAGTCATTTATTTCACTTGCAAAAGCTCCATTATCATCTTTATCCTCGTAACAACTAAATACGGATAACCCAAATAAGGAAATTAACATAAATTTATGCATGAGTTTTCTTGTATTTTTCATTTTTCAATTAATTTTATGTTTATTATAAATTTATGAAATTTAATATAACTATTTTCTTATTAATATTTAATATTAGTTTGTTTTCTCAATCAGAATTCAAGCTTGTTTCACTAGAAGATATATCTAAAGTTCAAATTAGCTCAAATGTATTTGATTTAATGTCTAAATTTCAAATGAATTTTGGAGATAAAGATTGGCAACCACTAATTGATCAATTAAAAAACCTAAATAGTATTGAGTCGTATTCAACCAGTACTTTACTAGGCTCTACAGCTATTGAGTCTTCTTTTAACATCTATGTGTTAAATTCTGATTTATCACAATTGGCAGAATTTAAGGAACAAGACTATTTAGTTAATATTTATGCGTTAGAGAATGAGGATTTAGAAATAAAAGAAATATCAATGCTTGTGAAAAACTCTAATAATTTGAATACTATTTATCTACAAATTAGAGGTGAAATTGATTTACTTAAAATAGTTGAGGTAGTTAATAAACTAGATATTCCAGGCGCAGATTTTTTAAAAAACTTCAATTAAATACCAGTATAATTTTGTGGAGTTAATCCTCTTAGTTCATTTTTAATAGATTCTGACACCTCCAATGTTTCTATAAAATCCGATATTGACCTTTTGTTTATTTTTTCATTAGTCCTAGTTAGGTTTTTTAATGCTTCATATGGGTTAGGGTAATTATCTCTTCTTAAAATTGTCTGTATTGCTTCTGCTATTACTGCCCAATTATCTTCAAGATCTGAATTTAGCTTTTCTTTATTAAGTATTAATTTATTTAGACCTTTAAGAGTTGACTTAAATGCTATTATAGAGTGAGCGACAGGAACTCCTATGTTCCTTAAGACTGTACTATCAGTAAGATCTCTTTGAAGTCTAGATACAGGCAGTTTATTTGAGAGGTGATTAAAAATCGCATTAGCTATACCTAAGTTCCCTTCGCTATTCTCAAAATCTATAGGGTTAACTTTATGAGGCATTGCAGAACTTCCAATTTCTCCTTTTTTGATTACTTGCTTGAAGTAATCCATTGAGATATATGTCCAAAAATCTCTATTTAAATCTATTAGAATAGTATTGATTCGACTTAAATTATCGAAAATAGCCGCCATATTATCGTAGTGTTCAACCTGTGTTGTTGGAAAAGAATAATTTAAGCCTAATCTTTTTTCAGTAAAACTTTTCGCAAATTCCTTCCAATCTATATTAGGGTAGGCTAGGTGGTGAGCATTAAAATTTCCAGTAGCTCCACCAAATTTAGTAGAATTTGGAATGGACTTTAATAACTCAACTTGTGCTTGTATTCTTATGGTAAAGACTTCAATTTCCTTACCTAGTTTTGTAGGTGATGCAGCCTGACCATGAGTTCTAGCAAGCATAGGGATATCCTTCCATTGATTATTTAAATCTTTTAGCTTGTCAGTTAACTGCTTCAAGTCTACGATATAAACATTTTCAATAGCTTCTTTTAAACTTAATGGAATGGCAGTATTATTAATATCCTGGGAAGTTAAACCAAAGTGAATAAATTCTTTGTATTTAGAAAGGTTTAACATCTCAAATTTATCTTTTAAGAAATATTCAACTGCTTTAACGTCGTGATTTGTAGTTTTTTCAATTTCCTTTATAGCTATCGAATCTTCAAATGAAAAGTTTTCATAAATACATCTTAATTTATTAAAGTAAGATTTGTCAAATTCTTTTAATTGAGGTAATGGAATCTCACAAAGAGAAATAAAATACTCAACTTCAACTAGAACTCTGTTTTTTATCAATCCGTGTTCTGAGAAATATTCAGATAATTGAGAAACTTTATTTTGATATCTACCGTCAATGGGGGATATAGCGTTAAGTGAAAATGTTGACATATTTTTTTAAAATTAGAATAATTTACAAATATAGGTATTTCATTTAATTTTTGGATTAGCTAACTTATAAATGTATTTTTAGTGAAAAATTATTCACATGACAAATAATGCTCAAATAATGAGTGATGCTAGAGAATCACTTACTGGAAAATGGCCCCTGGCTATTGGTACATTTTTAATTTTTTTATTAGTATCAATGGGTGCAGCTTTAATTCCTGTTGCTGGTCAAGTAATTGGGTTTTTGATTGCAGGTCCTTTAGCTGTAGGTGGTGCCTTTTTTGCATTGAATATAGTTAGGGAGCAAGCAGCTAAGACTGATGACTTATTTTTTGGCTTTAATAACAACTTAGGTAATTCAATACTTGCATATCTATTAGTTTTTGTTTTTGTTTTTATAGGGTTTATTTTACTTATTATTCCAGGAATAATTGTTGCATTGGCCTTTTCTCAAACCTGGTTTATTTTAGCAGAAAATCCGTCAATGGATTCTTATGATGCTATCATCAAAAGTAAGAATATGATGAATGGCTATAAATGGCAATATTTTAAAATTGGATTAAGATTATTTGGGCTTGGGTTACTATGCTTACTAACCTTAGGTATAGGATTCCTATGGTTATTACCATATCAGTATGTCGTTTATGCTAAGTTTTATGAACAAGTTAAAGCCATATAATTAATATTTAACTGTTCTGTTTAAGATTTTATATTCTTCATAACATTCGCTAATGGCATCTAGTAACTGTAAATCATTTGCTTTGTTAATAAACTCGTCTGAATAATTACATTCACTGATT
>Ga0209710_1001023_pt1 | contig 22581 bp, 17 predicted proteins | sample ArcticOcean_MG_C_5_FD_187436 | JGI IMG/M metagenome (GOLD analysis project Ga0209710, IMG submission 187436) | Marine microbial communities from western Arctic Ocean - ArcticOcean_MG_CB4_138 (SPAdes) (version 2) | ecosystem: Environmental > Aquatic > Marine > Oceanic | place: Arctic Ocean...
TTTTATTACCACCCTATGAGAGCCCTTTATTTTTATTTGAACAATTTAAAAATTATCCAAGGTTTATTTCTGCTACAAAAGTACGTATTAAAAAGTATAATCAACGACAAAATAGCGATCAAAAACTTTTTAGTGATATTGCTAGATTACAAACAAAATGGATTGAAAAAGTAAGCGCTTTTGTTGAGTCTGATGAGGATGTCCCTAAGTCATATATTGATTTTTTATGGGCGATGCAAGAATTAAGAGTTTCTTTATTTGCACAAGAATTAAAAACACCTTACCCTATTTCTATTAAGAGACTTGAAAAAAAATGGACTGACCTGGTAAATGCATAATGATATCCATAAAAAAATTTATAGGAAAAATTTTTAAGGACCCTAAAGAATTAATTCATCGTGTTCGTAAGGAAAATATATTGAATTCACGTAGCTCTTCATTTGAAGATATGCAAGTTGAAGTAAGCGAGCAAGATGGGGTTATTTCAATGCATATAGGTTCAATTACAATCCAAAGCTCAATGCGTTTAGATGCTCCTTATCACTTAGAGCTTGACTACACTCAAGCTATGTCAATGGCCGCATTGTTTCTTGAAAGTCCCAAAGAGATTTTATGTATTGGGCTTGGAGGAGGTACGATGCCTAAATTCTTTTATAGGCTATTTGGCAAGACAAAATTAACTATCTTAGAGCTTAATCCAAAGGTCATACAAGTTGCCAAACATTTTTTTAAATTACCAATATCAAAAAGATTTAATATTCTTCAAGGTGATGGAATTAAATATATAAAAAATGTAGAAAAAAAATACGATTTACTAATCTCAGATGCTTTTGAAGATTATGGACTCCCAGATGATTTTTGTACTATTTCGTATTTTGAATCATGTAGAAAAGTGCTATCAGAAAAAGGTGTTTTTATGATTAATCTCTTTGGCTCTGATCCGAAGACTCCGCTTTATAGAGATCGTATTAACTTAGTTTTTGACCAGCAAGTTCTCTATATGGAGTCAAGTAAGCCAGGCAATGTTATTGTATTTGCTTTTAATGAAAAAAATGTTGAATACTCAATTGATATTTTAAGGCAAAAAATAAAGTCTTTAGAAATAAATTATGACCTTGATTTAATGTTATATTTCAGCCGACTTATCAAAAATAATAAGCGAGGATCCTCAAGGAAAATTCGCTTTCATTAGGAAAACAGATTGAAATCACAATACTTTGCATCATGCCCAAGAGGTTTAGAAACTATTTTATCAGGTGAATTGACTACTTTAGGAGCAGGAGATATTAAAGTTGTCGATGGTGGCGTTAAGTTTGAATCATCAATTGAAGTTATGTATAGAGCAAATCTTACTAGCCGAATTGCAACAAGGATTCTTTGTCGGGTTGCTAATGGCGATTATAAAACTGAAGACGATCTTTATAATGCGGCACTAAATGTGAAATGGGCAAATTTATTTGATGTATCTCATGGAATTAAAGTTAGTACTACAGGAGTTAAATGCCCATTAAAGAGTCTAGATTTTATGACCTTAAGAATAAAAGATGCAATTTGTGATCAGTTTCGAAGCCAAGTTAATACTCGACCAAATGTTGAGATTCGAGATCCGGATATTAGAATCCATCTTTACTTGGAAGCTGATTATTTTGATTTATATATAGACACATCAGGCCAACCTCTTTATCAAAGGGGGTTTAGAAAGTCTAGTGTCGAAGCCCCAATAAGAGAGAATTTAGCAGCAGGGATATTGGCCTTAAGTGGCTGGGAGCCAGGAGAGCCTTTACTGGACCCAATGTGTGGCAGTGGCACATTTTTAATTGAAGCTGCGATGATTGCATTGAATCAGGCCCCAGGTCTTAAAAGAAATTTTGGCTTTGAACATTGGAGCAATTTTGATTCCATTCATTTTAAAAAAATAAAATCTGAATATCAATCGAATATTAGACCTGTAGTGTTTTCTCATATTTATGGATCAGATCAGGACCTAAGAGCTATTCGCGTCACTAAAAGCAATCTTGAGGAGGCTGGTTTAAAAAGTGCGGTTGAGTTGAGCTGCAAAAGTTTTAGTGATATTGTGGTGCCATCAAAAGCAGGTGTCTTGATTACTAATCCACCATATGGAGTTAGGATTGGGGAAGATGAAGATCTAGCTCAAGCTTACCCATTATGGGCTTCGACAATGAAAAAAAAACTTTCTGGCTGGCGCACTTATTTTTTAACTAGTGATTTAACAATGCCAAAGCTAATGCGTCTTTCCCCAAGTAAAAAGACACCGCTATATAACGGTGCCTTAGATTGTAGATTGTTTGAAATTAAAATGGTTGCTGGTAGCAATAGAACTTAAGTTATTTTAGAACATTTAATGCGGCATCATAATTTGGCTCTTCAGTTATTTCTGGAGCTAATTCAGAATGGATAACTTTATTTGACTCATCAAGAACCACTACAGCCCTAGTTGTAAGGCCTTGAAGTGAACCATCTAATATTGCTACGCCGTAATCTGTTGAGAATTTTTCAATATTTCTAAAAGCTGAGAGTGTTTCAACATTCTCAGTACCTTCAGCCCCACAGAATCTTTTTTGTGCAAATGGAAGGTCAGCTGAGATACATAAAACAACTGTATTACTTAGGTTGGCGGCTTCTTCATTGAATCGTTTGACCGAAAGGGCGCATGTTGGTGTATCAATACTTGGAAATATGTTTAAAATTTTTCTTTTTGCCCCAAAGCTAGCTAAATTAACATTTTCTCTTTTGTCATTTGCTAAACTGAAGTCTTTAGCAGTTTCTCCTATTATAGGAAATTCTCCTCCAATACTTACTGGACCACCTTTAACTGTTACTTGACTCATACTTTTCTCCTTGTTTGTAAAAATTATATAAAATAAATTAGTATTTGTATCTATTCTAACAAAGCTTCTAAGGTAAAATAATTTTTATGCAGAAATTAGATAAATCCCATTATATCCACCTTCGTTGCCATAGTGAATTTTCAATTAAAGATGGCATAGTAAAAATTGGCGATTATGTAGACCGGGCAGTTAATAAAAATATGCCAGCAATTGCTTTAACTGATTTAAGTAATTTATTTGGTGCAGTTAAATTTTTTAAAAAAGCAGTACAAGAGGGTGTAAAGCCTATCATTGGTTGCGACCTTTGGCTTGAGAATGAAGTTAAGAGGAATGAGCCTTATCGCGTTCTAGCACTTTGCCAAACTAAGGAAGGGTATGAAAATCTTTCTAAATTGCTCTCAAAAGCTTATCTAGAAAACCAATATCGGGATCGTGTTGAGATAAAAAAATCTTGGTTGTTAAATGAATTTAATAAAGACTTAATAATTTTATCTGGGGCAACTTCTGGCGATATTGGGCAACTTATACTGCAGCAAAAAATAGAGCAGGCTGAAGAATCTCTAAATCAGTGGAAAAATTCTTTTGGAGATCGATTTTATATTGAGTTGCAACGGAATGGGGACGGTGAATTTAGAGCGCGACAAGAGCAATATATAAAACAAGTCCTTCATTTTGCCGTGGATAATCGGATACCAGTTGTAGCCACCCATCCCATTCAATTTATGAAAGAAGATGATTTTAGAGCACACGAATCAAAATCTTGTATAGCTGAGGGTTTTGTTTTGGGAGATAGAAGAAGGCCAAAATCATTTACTTCTGACCAATACTGTAAAGACGAAGTTGAGATGACTGAATTATTTTCAGATATACCATCAGCATTACAAAATTCAGTTTCTATTGCCTATCGATGTAATTTTAGCTTTAAATTGGGTGAGAATTATTTGCCAAATTTTCCAATACCAACAAATACAACCATTGATGAGTACTTATTAAATGAAGCACAAAGTGGGTTGAAAAAAAGACTGAAAGTTCTTTTTTTAGACGAAGCCATCCAGAAACAAAAAAAAATTGAGTATGAAAAACGTTTAAATTTTGAAGTGGGCGTAATAAATCAAATGGGTTATGCCGGATATTTTTTAATTGTTGCCGATTTCATTAATTGGTCTAGAAAAAATCAAATTCCAGTGGGGCCTGGAAGAGGTTCTGGCGCTGGTTCGGTTGTAGCATATAGCTTGGGTATTACTGATCTTGATCCTATAGAGTACAACCTTCTTTTTGAAAGATTTCTCAACCCAGATCGAGTCTCTATGCCTGATTTTGATATCGATTTTTGTATGGAAGGTAGGGATAAAGTTATTGGTTATGTTAAACAAAAGTATGGGTCTAATTCAGTTTCACAAATAGCTACTTTCGGTACAATGGCAGCAAGAGCCGCAATTGGAGATGTTGGAAGAGTACTTCAGCTATCATTTCCTTTTATTCAAGAAATTGCAAAATTGATACCAAATGAAATAGGGATTACCCTGAAGGAAGCAATAGAACAAGAACCAAGAATTAAAGAAAGAATCGCGAAAGAGGAAGAGGTTAAGGAGTTATTTGATTTAGCTATGCGACTTGAAGGATTAGTTCGAAATGTCAGCATGCATGCCGGAGGTGTTTTAATTGCGCCTACCGAGATATCTTCTTTTTCGCCTATTTACTGTCAGCCTGGCGGAGAGGGGGTAATTAGTCAGTTTGATAAGTACGATGTTGAATCTGTCGGATTAGTAAAATTTGATTTCTTAGGATTACGAACTTTAACTATTATTAATATGGCGTTAAAAAATGCAAACCATATTCTTAAGAATAACAATCTTACTCCTCTTGATTTAGATGAAATTCCCATTAATGATAAAGCTACATTTGACCTTCTAAAAAATTCAAATACCACAGCCGTCTTTCAATTAGAATCAAGCGGTATGAAGGATATGTTAAAGCAAGCCAAACCAGATTGTTTTGAGGATATTATTGCATTAGTCGCTTTATATAGACCTGGCCCTATGGATTTAATTCCAGAATTTTGCCGCAGAAAGCTTGGTCAACAAAAAGTAACCTACCCTCATCCGTCAACAGAATCTATTTTAAAAGAAACATATGGGATTGCTGTATATCAAGAACAAGTAATGCAAATTGCGCAAGCGGTAGCAGGCTATAGCTTAGGTAGTGCAGATATTTTAAGGCGAGCTATGGGCAAAAAAGATCAAGTAGAAATGGATGCCCAACGTGAAGGGTTTGTAAGTGGAGCAATAAAAAATAATTTAAACAAAAATCAAGCTAACGAGTTGTTTAATTTATTGGAAAAATTTGCTGGTTATGGCTTTAATAAATCTCATGCTGCAGCTTATGCAAAAATAGCTTATCAAACAGCATATCTAAAAGCCCATCATACGTCTTCTTTTTTAGCAGCTTCAATGTCGGCAGATATGAATAACACAGATAATACCCATCTTTTATTTGATGATTGTAAGATTAATAATGTGGAATTATTGCCACCAGATGTTAATGAAAGTGTGTATAAATTTGTTCCACTAAATAATAATCAAATCCTCTATGGACTTGGGGCAATTAAAGGCACAGGAGATTCATCAATTGATCTTATCCTGGAGGAGCGAGAAAATAATGGACATTTTAAGTCTCTCTTTGATTTCACCTTAAGGCTTGATCTTACTAAAGTGAATCGACGCGTGGTCGAATCATTAGTGCGTGCAGGGGCATTTGATAAAATTGAAGTCAATAGAGCTTCTTTACTAGCAAGTGTTAGTTTAGCTATTAAAATGGCAGAACAAAGTAAAAATGAGGCTGGGCAAGAAGGATTATTTGGTGGCTCTGATATTGAAGAAATACAATTAGTTGAAATGAATTTATGGGAAGAAAAAAATCAGCTATTAGAAGAAAAAGCAGCGTTAGGATTTTATTTTAGTGGACATCTCTTTTCTTATTATAAAAAAATAATTAAAAGCTTTATCTCGACTAAGTTAGTTGATCTTAAGCCTCGACAAGAGAGTTATTTGATTGCGGGGATTGTCTCATCAGTTAAATATAGGCAGTCATCGAGAGGTAAAATTGCAATTATTACGATAGATGATGGAGAGGGCAGAATTGATGCTGTTTTGGGAAATAATTTACTAACCCAGTCGTATAACTTAATAAAAGATGACGAATTAATAATTATTGAAGGTCGAGTGAGTCTGGACGATTATAGTGGGAGTAATCGTTTAAGCGCTCTTAAGGTTTATGATTTAATGACATTTCAAAGTTTAAAAGCAAGTTTATTAAAAATATCGTTAAATGATCAAGCGGATGGATTTAAACTTAAAGAGCTACTTAAACCTTTTTGTGAGTTAGACACCACTCATAAAAAATGTAAAGTTAAAATTGATTACAAAAACAATGAAGGCCGGGTTGAATTAATTTTAGGTTCTGATTGGGATGTTTCTCTTCATGAGGATTTAATTATAGGACTTTCAGAATCCTTTAATGATGATAATGTAAAAATCCTTTATAATTAACTCCCGAGTTTTAAGTCAAAAAATATGAAGTCAACTTATCTGGAATTTGAAAAATCTATTGAAAGTTTAGAAACTAAGATCATTAGTCTTAGAAGGGCAAATGACGAGCATCCATCATTAGATATAACAAGAGAGCTTAAACAGCTAGAAGAGAAGTCTGAAAAATCTTTGCATCAAATTTATGATAATTTGACGGCATGGCAAATTTCTCAAGTAGCAAGGCATCCTAATAGGCCTTATACACTCGACTACATTTCTAACTTATTTACTAATTTTTATGAGTTACATGGCGATCGTGCTTATTCTGATGACCCAGCAATAGTTGGAGGCTTGGCAAATTTTGAGGGCCAATCAGTTATGGTAATCGGCCATCAAAAAGGAAGAGATACAAAAGAAAGGCAATACAGAAATTTTGGTATGCCACGCCCAGAAGGCTATCGAAAAGCCCTTAGACTTTTTAAGCTCGCAGAAAAGTTTTCTATTCCAATCATTACATTTATTGACACTCCAGGAGCATACCCAGGCATTGGTGCAGAAGAGCGCGGTCAATCAGAAGCAATTGCAAGAAACTTATATGTTATGTCCGAACTAAAAACTCCAATTATTGGATTTGTGATTGGAGAAGGTGGATCTGGTGGGGCTTTAGCTTTAGGCGTTGTTGATTCTTTATCGATGCTCCAATATTCAACTTACTCAGTTATTTCTCCTGAAGGTTGTGCTTCTATTCTCTGGAAAAAAGCAGAGGCAGCTGAAGTTGCTGCCGAGACTTTAGGTATTACTGCAAATGACTTAAAAAAACTTGGCTTAACTGATAATATTATTCAAGAACCTTTAGGCGGCGCCCACCGAGATTTCAAAACAACTATGAATAATGTCAAATATTCTATAAAAAAAGAGCTAAATAAATTTAAAGAAGAACCGATTGATTTACTTCTTAATAATAGATACATCCGACTTATGAACTTTGGGCAGACTAAAGAGAGTGAAAAATAAATCTGAAGTAATTCAATCTGAGATTATTAATTCATTTAAAGCTTGCATTAATGAGCCACATAAAAAGTCATATAATATAGGTGTAGCCTTCAGTGGGGGTGTTGACTCTTTGGTACTTCTCCACGCATTGAGTCAGGTTAAAACTAAGTTAAAGTTAAAATTAAATGCAATTCATATTCATCACGGCTTAAGTAAAAATGCTGATAATTGGCTAGACTTTTGTACTAAAGAATGTAAAAAATTAAGTATTTCACTTAGTTCAGAAAAGGTGAATATAAAGCCTAATTTAGCTATGGGAGTTGAAGGCGCTGCAAGAAAAAGTAGATATCAAGCATTAGAAATACATAAAAAAGAAATTATAGCCCTTGGACATCACCAGAATGACCAAGCTGAGACTCTATTACTCCAGCTTTTTAGGGGGAGTGGCTTAAATGGTTTAGCTGCTATGCCAATCTTTGATCAAGAAAGAGGTATTTGGAGACCTTTGCTAGGAGTTAGTAGAGAAATAATTGAAGGCTACGCAAAAGAAAATAATTTAAATTTTATAGAAGATGAAAGTAATAACAATTTACAGTTCGATAGAAATTTCTTAAGAAAAGAAATTTTACCCCTAATCAAGTCTAGATACCCAGACATAATAAATACAATTAGTAGATCTTCTGAAAATATTGCTGAAGGTTTAATTCTTCATAAAGCAATTGCTAAAGAAGATGCAAACCTTTATTTTTCAGAAAATAAAGAGCACCTATCATTATCTATGATAAAAGAATTGGACAAAGAAAGAGTTATTAATCTTATTCGTTGGTGGCTTGATGTTAATAAACAAATGATGCCAACAAAAAAAACCATGAATGAATTGTATAAACAAATCAAAATTGTCAAAAAAGACTCTCAAATTAATATTCATATTTCATCAGAAACATCAGTTAGGGCATACAATGATTTTTTATGGCTAGTTAAAATTACAAAAGATAAACAAAGTTATGATTTAATTTGGAAGGGTGAGGAGATATTGGAGCTGCCTGGGTCTAGTAAGTTATTATTTAAGCCTAGTTTAGGACAAGGCATTTCTTTAGAAAAGGTTGGATCTTCAATCTTAAGGATTCAAAACCGAAAGGGTGGTGAGCGATTTAAACCAAAAAGAAACCAGCCAACTAGAACTTTAAAATATTTATTGCAGAAAGTGAACATGCCTCCATGGGAAAGAGCAATCTTGCCAATCATCTACTCTGAAGATATGTTGGTCGCAGTACCTAATTACGGAGTTCATCATGAGTTTGTTGTAGACGAAGATAAAATTGGCCTAACTATAGAATGGGTAAATAATGAGTTTAAAATATAAATTACTTATTTATATGTATAAAAAATTTATGTACAATAATGTCTTTATTTTTAAAATAAAAGTTATTTAAATGAAATTTTTATTGTACGTATTGAGTTTATTTTTTACTTCAAGTTTACTTTTTGCAGAGGAGCAACTTACTCTCGACTCAATTGATATTTATTCCTCGACGCCACTTCCCTCTATTGGACTTCCAAAGAGCATGGTGCCTGCAAATATTCAAACTATAAAATCAAGTGATTTAGATAAGCAGTCGGGCGCTACTATTGCTGATTATATGGTTAATAATCTTCAAGGGGTAACAGTTAATGAGGTTGGTGGAAACCCTTTTCAGTTAGAACTCAATTTTCGTGGATACAATGCCACACCAATTTCAGGAAACCCACAAGGACTATCAGTTTATATCGATGGGATTAGAGCTAATCAACCCTTTAGTAATACTGTTTTATGGGACTTAATACCAAATTTTGCTATTAATGACATGCAGGTAATTGCTGGATCTAATCCTGTTTATGGCCTTAATACTCTTGGCGGATCAATGTCGATGCAAACAAAAAGCGGTCAAAATTTTAAACAAAAAAATGTAGATGTAACTGCTGGTTCATGGGCAAGAAACAGTCAGGTTGTCGAAGCTGGAGGTGTTTTTGGAAATAGCAATGTAGATTATTATGTTGGCTACGAGCATTTTACTGAAAATGGCTGGAGAAAATTTTCACCTTCGCATGTAAATCAACTTTTTGGAAAATTAGGAGTTGAGTCTGAAATGACTCGATATGAAGTTACTTATACAGGGGCTCAGAATATATTAATTGGTAATGGATTAACTCCTAAAGATCTCCTTGGGGCTGAGCGCGATGGCATTCATACTTTAGAAGATGAAACTCAAAATGAATATAGTCAAGTAGCTGTAAATATGTCACATTTTTTTGATGAAGAGACAATGATGGCGGGAAATATCTATTATAAGAGATCTGATAGAGCAACATTTAATGGAGATTTAAACGATGAGTTCTGTGATGGAGATGCTTATGATGAGGACGAATGTACTGCTGCACAATTAGCCCTGTCTAAATCTGATGCTGAAAATTTAAATCAAGGTGTCATAAATAGGACAAATACATTACAAGATGCATTCGGTTTAAATCTACAAACAACTTTAGACCAGGATTGGCGCGGTCGACGTAATCAACTAGTTGCTGGATTTTCAGCGGAATATTCACAAATTAAGTTCAAGCAGAGTGAGCAAGAGCATCTACATTTAGCATTAAGTGGACATATTGGTGGAACAGCAGATGATATTGAAGAGTCAACTGGCTTAACAGGGAAGACAAAGACTTATGGTGCATTTGTAACAAATACGCATTCTTTAAATGATAAACTTAATATTAATACAGCTATTCGCTATAACCATGTTCAAGTTGATAATCGAGACACATTTAATGCTCCCGGTTCGGGCGCAAGTTTGACAGGTAAACATCATTTTGAGCGCTTTAACCCATCTTTAGGATTAACTTATCAGCCGAATAAAATTCTAACAGCCTATACTTCTTATAGTGAATCAAGTAGGGCACCAACCAGCATTGAATTAGGCTGTGCTAATCCAGCACAACCCTGTAATCTTCCTACACAGATGGCAGATGATCCGCCTCTTCATCAAGTCGTTGCAAAAACTATAGAAGGCGGAGTGAGTGGAAAAGTCACAAAAGATACTAGCTGGAATATGTCTGTTTACCACGCCACTAATCATGACGATATTATGTTCGTGTATGCTAACGCATCTAATGGGCTTGGGTACTTTACCAATGTTGCAGAAACAACACGTAAAGGGATAGATGTTGGCGTTAAAACAAAATTCGACAAGCTTAATTTAAATATTAATTATGGATATGTGATGGCACAATACGGAACTAATTTTACATTAGTTAGCGAAGTTAATAGCTCTAATACTAGCGATGTAATTCAAGTGAGTGATGGCGACTATCTCCCAAACATACCAAAGCATCATTTAAAAATTAGAGCAGATTATGAAATTAAACCTCAGTGGAATTTGGGTGCAACTTTGACCGGCTTTACATCTTCATACATGATGGGTAACGAAAATCAGCAGCATGATTCTAGCGGAGGATTGCAAGGTGAGCTTCCTGGTTATGTGGTTGTAAATCTTGATTCTCAATATAATTTCCATAAAGGTTGGGATTTTAATGCTAAATTTATAAATATTTTTGATCAAGAATATGAAACTGGTGGGCGATTAGCAGAAACCCGAGTTCAAACGGATAGAACACATGGTGACGATAGGAATGTTGCTTCTGTAATTCCCGGTGCACCTCGTGCTGGATGGATAGGCATCAGCAAATCATTTTAATGAAATATAAAATATTAGGTCATTGGGTTTCAATTTTAGCAATACTTTTTGTATCGCTAATGCCTCTAATTTCTCAAGCCTTTGAAAAAGACCAGTCAAATAATTATCAAGTTGTATGTTCTTCTAATGGATTAAAAATAATTGAACAAAATGAAGGTAACTCAACTAATAACGAAGTTAAGCTAAATATAAATCATTGCAGTTACTGTGCATCTATAATTGATGATAAAGTTTTATCATCTAAGGCAGATAAATTTCAAACATCTCTGGCCTCCTTCAGCGGCAATATAGCCAAATCCTTTTTAATATCTAATAAGCAGAATATTCTTGAGAATATTCATTCTCAAGCCCCACCATCAATCTAGATAGTTAGTCATTACTATCTACTTAAGCAATTAAGTAGCTATTTTTATACTAATAACTGGATTAAATAATAATGAAGACCATCAATACTTATATTAAAAATATAAGCGCCTCAGCGCTTATAGCGATTTCATTTGCAACTCAAGCAGAAGAGGAAATTAATATATTACCAATCGATGTGACTGGGAAAGCTATGAATGAACAAAATTATATTTCAGGCAAAGATTTGACTGACAAGCTGATTAGGTTTAATTCAATAAAATCTAATAATAGCGGTTCCCTTCTTGATTATTTTACTGGAGTCAATAGTGCAACGAATGGCGGAGGTTCAAGTATGCCTGTAATTCGTGGTTTAGCCGATGACCGTATCAAAATAAAAGTAGATGGCATGGATCTTATAGCTGCTTGTGCAAATCATATGAATTCACCATTATCTTCAATTGATAGCTCAAATATAGAAGAGATAAAAGTATTTGCAGGCTTAACACCTGTCAGTATGGGTGGTGATAGCATAGGGGGATCAATTTTAATTAACTCTGCTCAACCAGAATATGCAAAAAATGGTGAGAGGTTGGTAAGGAATAAATTATCTACATTCTATAGATCAAATAATAAATCAAAGAGTTTAAATATTAATAGCATTATTGCATCGGAAGATTTGTCACTTAATTACAACGGAAGTTATATTTATGCTGATAACTTTAAGGCAGGAAAACCTTTTAAAGAATCTGGCAACGCAGCACTAGATAGAGAATATATTAGAGGTGATGAAGTAGGATCTTCAGCATTCAAAGATAGCAATCATATGCTTACCTTAGGAGCTCGTAAAGATGACCAATTATTTAATGTGAAAATTGGCTACCAAAATACACCGGATCAGGGCTTTTCTAACCAACGAATGGATTCAACAAAAAATGAAGTTATTAAATTTAATATGGCATATGAAAATAATTACAATTGGGGAAAGGTGGAAGCTAGGGTTTTTAATGAAAAAACTCAACATTCTCACAACTTTGGACAAGATAAAAAATTAGCTTATTCAATGAATGTTGAGGGGATGCCTATGAATGCTCAAGGGCATAATCTAGGTTTTAATATTAAGGCAGATATTTTACTCTCCGAAAAAGACTTAATTACAATAGGGTCTGAATTTCAAAGGTACCGGTTAGATGATTGGTGGACTTCGTCTGGCACAGGACCAATGTCTCCTAATACATTTCAAAATATAAACAATGGTGAGCGAGACAGATTAGATTTTTATGCGGAATGGATGAAGGTGTGGGGGCCTAATTTTAATTCCTCAGTTGGAATAAGGTATGGTCAAGTCAGGAGTGATTCTGGAACTGTTCATGGATACAATGATAATAACTCAACTGGAGCAACCACCCATAATCAACAAAATAATTCAATAGCATTCAATAGCTCAAAACGATCAAAAAATGATCATAATATTGACGTATCTTTCCTAGGGGAATACATCGCCAGTAAGGAGCAAAGTTATGAGATGGGCTATGCCATAAAAACAAGAAGCCCAAATTTGTATGAAAGATATACCTGGTCAACTTGGATGATGGCGGCAAATATGAATAACACGTATGGCGATGGAAATGGATATGTTGGTAATGTAAATTTAAAGCCAGAAACTGCTCATACAGTAAGCGCTTCATCTGGTTGGTATGATTTGGAAAAAAAATATTGGTCATTTAAAGCTACACCATATTTTACTTATGTTGATGATTATATTGATGCAGTTTCCTGCAGTGAAGTTGGAAAATCATGCATGCCAAGAAGTGACGGATTTTCAACGCTTAGTTTAGATAACCAAGCTGCAAGAATCTATGGTTTTGACCTTTCTGGCTACAAGTTATTAACAAGCTTTAAAGGTTATGGAGATATTATCGCAAAGGGTTCATTTAGTTACAGTAGGGGTAAGAATACTGATGCCAATGATAGCCTCTACAGGGTAATGCCAGCTAATACCAAGTTAGCAGTAGAGCAAAAATTTGGTAACTGGAGTAATCGATTAGAAGCTAGTTTAGTAAAAAATAAAACAAATTTATCTAAAATAAGAAATGAATCAGAAACTCCAGGATATGGGTTGATAAATGTATTTTCAACATATAACTACAAAGATGCTGAATTAAGCTTCGGTATAACTAACCTGTTTGATAAATATTATATTGATCCTTTAGGTGGAAGCTATGTTGGACAAGGAGCAACAATGATGACTGGTGTAACAAATACTCAGGGAGTTCCTGGTATGGGACGATCATTTAATTTAGGACTAACTATTGATTTGTAATAACTAACAATTAGATCATTATGTATTGCTATAATACAAACACATAATATGAGATTCTAATATGCAAATTGGTACTCCATTAAGCACTTCTGCCACTCGAATAATGCTTCTGGGAAGTGGCGAGCTTGGAAAGGAAGTAATTATTTCGCTTCAAAGATTAGGGGTCGAAGTGATTGCTGTAGATCGTTATAAGAATGCCCCTGGACAACAAGTTGCTCATCGAGCATACACCATTGATATGACTAATGCAGAGGCCTTAGAGTCTTTAATCGATCTAGAAAAGCCACATTATATAGTTCCAGAAATTGAAGCAATTAACACAGAGTTTTTGGCTAGAATACAGAAAAAAAATAATTTAATTATAGTTCCTAGCATTAAAGCGGTTCAACTTACAATGAATAGAGAAGGAATTAGGAAATTAGCTTCAGAAACGTTAGGCATACCAACTTCACCTTTCGCATTTGCTAAAAGTCTTCCTGAGCTTAAATCTGCTATAGATTCAAAAATAGGGTTTCCTTGTTTTATAAAGCCAACCATGTCTTCTTCAGGTAAGGGCCAATCACGAATAATGAAGCCAAGCGAGATAACAAAAGCCTGGGAGTATGCAGCTAAATCTGGTCGCGTTGATCAAGGAGTGGTTATTGTTGAAGGGCAAGTTGATTTTGATTATGAAATTACTTTGCTTACCGTGAGAGCAAAAAATAAAGATGGAGAGATTTCAACACATTTTTGTGAGCCAATTGGTCATAAACAAGAAAATGGTGACTATATAGAAAGTTGGCAACCACAAGTTATGACAGTAAAAGCTTTAACTAGATCGCAAGATATAGCGAAAAAAGTTACAGACGCCTTAGGGGGGTTAGGAATGTTTGGTGTTGAATTATTTGTTAAGAAAGATGAGGTATGGTTTTCAGAAGTTAGCCCTAGACCTCATGATACTGGTATGGTGACGATGGCAACTCAAACCCAATCTGAATTCGAGCTTCATGCAAAAGCAATTCTAGGCTTGCCAGTAAATGTGTCTTTATTGAAGCCTGGAGCTAGTGCAGTTATATATGGAAAATATGATGCTGATGTTGTTATCTTTGATGAAATAGAAAAAGTATTAGCAATTGATGGTGTTGATATAAGGTTGTTTGGTAAGCCAAAATCTTTTAAAAAGAGAAGAATGGGGGTAATTTTATCTACTGGGAAAAATATTGACGATGCAAAATCTAAAGCCCAAGAAGCTATATCACTTATAAAAGTAAAGCTTAAGTAATTCATAACCCTTTAAGCCAGTTTTAGCATTTTTTATGCTAAAATCCGCGCTCAATAATTTTTTTGGTATCTCATGTCGCGCAAATTACGAAACATTGCCATCATTGCTCACGTTGATCATGGCAAAACAACTCTCGTTGATAAACTTCTACAACAATCTGGAACATTTGCTCAGCACCAGCAAGTTAACGAGCGAGTTATGGATTCAAATGAGCTTGAAAAAGAGCGCGGGATAACTATTCTTGCAAAGAATACCGCTGTTACTTATCAAGATACGCATATTAATATTGTAGACACACCTGGGCATGCAGATTTTGGTGGAGAGGTTGAGAGAGTTTTAGGTATGGTTGATGGAGTAGTTCTATTAGTCGATGCTGTTGAGGGCCCAATGCCACAAACTAGATTTGTTACAAAGAAGGCTTTAGCGTTAGGTTTGAAACCAATTGTGTTAATAAATAAGATTGATCGACAAGGAGCACGTTGTGATTGGGTTATCAATCAAACATTTGATCTATTTGCAAACTTAGGCGCTTCAGATGAGCAGTTAGATTTTCCAATTATTTATGCTTCAGCAATAAATGGCTTTGCCAAGTTAGATGAAAAAGAAGAATCAGATAGTATGAACCCCCTATTTGAGGTAATTTTAAAACATGTAGGGCCACCTGAAGGTGACCCAGCAGCTCCTCTTCAATTTCAAATTTCAGCTCTCGATTATTCATCTTATACAGGCAGAATGGCGATAGGTAGAATTCGCAATGGAATTTTAAAACCAGGGATGAGCGTTTCGATTATGTCTGGCGATAAAAAAGTGAGCCAAGGTAAAATAAATGAAGTTTTTGGATTTAAAGGTCTTGAGAGGGTGGGTGTTTTAGAAGCTCAAGCTGGAGATATTGTAATTATTACCGGGATTGAAGATATTGGTATTGGCTTAACAATAGCTGACACTGATAACCCAGTTGGTTTGCCAATAATTCCAGTGGACGAGCCAACTTTAACTATGGATTTTATGGTGAACAGTTCGCCTTTGGCCGGTAAAGAAGGTAAATTTGTAACTAGCCGACAGATTAGAGATAGGCTTACTAAAGAATTATTAGTTAATGTAGCTCTAAGGGTCGAAGATACTTCTGATGCAGATGTTTTCAGAGTATCTGGAAGAGGAGAATTGCATTTAACTATCTTATTAGAAAATATGCGCAGAGAGGGTTTTGAAATTGCAGTGGGTAAGCCACGCGTAGTATATCGTGAGATTGACGGTAAAAGACACGAACCTTATGAGAATCTAACTGTTGATATTGATGATGATAATCAAGGGGCAGTTATGGAAGAATTGGGAAGGCGCAAGGGCGAGCTTACTAATATGGAGTCTGATGGTTTAGGCAGAACCCGTTTAGAATATCTCATACCAGCAAGAGGTTTAATAGGGTTTCAAGGTGAATTTCTAACTATGACTCGTGGAACAGGGGTGATGTCTCATATTTTTGAGAATTATGCACTAGCCAAATCTGAAATGCCAGGCAGACGTAATGGTGTTTTAATTTCATCGGAGAAGGGCGAATCAGTTGCTTATGCATTATGGAAATTACAGGAGAGAGGTAAAATGTTGGTCTCGCCTGGAGAAAAATTATATGAAGGTATGGTTATAGGAATTCATAGTCGAGATAATGACCTTATTGTTAATCCTATAAAAGGAAAGCAGTTAACTAATGTTCGATCATCTGGAACAGATGAGGCGGTAAGACTTGTTCCAGCAATCCTAATGACACTAGAGTATGCTGTTGAATTTATTGATGATGATGAGCTTGTAGAAATAACACCAAAATCTTTAAGAATTCGAAAACGTCATCTTATTGAGCATGAAAGAAAAAGAGCAGCAAAAAGTTAATTAATCTATTCTTTGCTGCTAATGTAATCTTCATAATTTCCAGTAAAATCGATAACTTCATCTGATTTTATTTCTAAAATTCGGGTTGCAACAGAACTAACAAATTCTCTATCATGACTTACAAAAAATAAAGTCCCTTTATATTTTTCAAGCGCAGTATTTAATGATTCAATGGATTCCATATCCATATGATTGGTTGGCTCATCTAAAAGTAATATATTAGTTTGTGAAAGCATTAGTTTGCCAAACAGCATTCGTCCTTGCTCACCTCCAGACAAGACATTAACTTTCTTTTTAAAATCTTCCCCCGAAAATAACAACCTACCTAATGTGCTACGAATACTTTGATCGTCATCTGTAGTCTTACGGTGTTGAGTAATCCAATCAAAAACTGAAATACCTGACTCAAACTCTTCAGAGTGATCTTGGGCAAAGTAGCCAATTTTAGCTTTTTCAGCCCATTTAATTGATCCATCATTAGGCTTGATTATATTGGCAAGAATTTTTAAAAGAGTTGATTTCCCAATCCCATTTTCTCCAATAATTGCAATTTTTTCACCTGCCTCAACCATAAAATTTACATTATTGATTAATGGTTTTTCAAAACTATGGCTTAATTTATTTACGATTAATGCTTGACGGTAAAGCTTATCCTTCTCATCGTACTCAAATCGAATATATGGGTATTGCCTGCTAGAAGGACGCATCTCTTCTACCTTAATTTTATCTATTTGCTTAGCTCTCGAAGTTGCCTGTTTTGCTTTTGAAGCATTCGCCGAAAACCTTCTTACAAATTCTTGCAATTCAGAAATTTGTGCTTTCGCTTTTTCATTTTCTTTTAGTTGTTGAGCTTTTACAAGAGTACTAGCCTCCATAAAGTCATCATAATTTCCAGGATAGATAGTTAGTTTCCTGTAATCCATATCTGCTGTATGAGTACAAACTTGATTTAAAAAGTGTCGATCATGAGAAATAATGATCATCGTTGAATTACGATTGTTAAGAATATTTTCAAGCCATCTGATGGTGTTAATATCCAAATTATTAGTTGGCTCATCAAGTAAAAGTATTTCAGGATCAGCAAATAAAGCTTGCGCTAAAAGAACTCTTAATTTTAAACCTGGCGGAACTTCACTCATTGGTTTATTGTGAAGCTCATTCGGTATTCCTACACCACTTAATAATTCACTAGCCCGTGATTCTGCTGTATACCCATCATATTCAGCATAGACTGTTTCTAATTCTGCTGCTCGAATATAATCTTCATCTGTTGCTTCAGGATTGGCGTATAACTTATTTTTTTCTTCATTGGCTTCCCACATTGCTTCATGACCCATCATTACTACATTACTTACAAGTAGATCCTCATAACCAAACTGATCTTGTCTTAACCATGCAATACGTTCTTTATTGTCGAGTGCAAGATTGCCACTTGTTGGCTCTAGCTCCCTTGCCAATATCTTCATAAAAGTAGATTTTCCACAGCCATTCGCCCCGATTAGGCCGTATCGGTTTCCCTCACCAAATCTAACTGAGACATCTTCAAATAATGGTTTTGATCCAAATTGCATAGTAATACCATTGGTTATTAGCACTAATTTTTTCCTTAAACTTTCTAGTTATAATGATTTGGGGTTTGTTTGCCCGCAGTAGTATATATTAGTTATGGTTAAAATTTCATTTCCAGATGGTTTATTCCAAACAACTTCGTCATTAATACGACTCCCGATTAATAATTTTGATAGAGGTGATAGATAACTTATTTTATTTTCTTTAATATTTGCTTCATCTTCACCAACAATATGAAAGTATTGTTTATTATTAGTGGATGCCAAAACTTCAACTCTTGCAGAAAATAGAACGGTTTCCTTATTTTGAGTTAAAGGGTTAACTAATATTGCAGATTTTAATCTTGCAGAAATATATCTAATATCTCTTTCAATTCGCATTTTTTGTTGATTAATATTTGAATTATTGACACTTAATTCTTCCTTTCCAGGATAGCCTAAAGTAAAATCTATATCACTTCCTTCCTTAGCTAAAGATTCTTCAGCTGCAATAAGGAATTGCCGTTCTTTATCTAATTCATTAAGTGTATTTTTTAAATTTTCAAGACCGGTCGGTGTAACATAGTTTTTTTCAGAGCTAATTGGGCGCTCAGGAATATCAATTCCCGCATGTTCCAAATCATTTTCTTTTATAAAGGCTCTACTCATATTATTTATCGTAATAAAAAATTATCCTAACAGTTTTTGTTTAGCACTTAATAGTAAAGCCTGAAAGTCTTTATAATTATTTGCAATTGGATATTGGGGAAATTCTTTCACAACACTTTCTGGCGGACAGAAAAGAATTCCACTATCTGCTTGTTGTAGCATACCAATGTCATTGTACGAATCTCCTGCAGATATAACTTTAAAATTTAGTCCTTGTAATGCTTTTACAGCTTTTGTTTTTTGATCTTCTTGCCTTAACTGAAAATCAACTATACTACCTTTATCATTGATAACTAGTTGATGACAGAAAAGAGTCGGATATTCCAATTGCTTCATTAGTGGCCCTGAAAATTCGTAAAATGTGTCAGAAAGTATAATGACTTGGAATTCTGATTTAAGCCACGCCAAAAATTCTCTTGCTCCTTCTAAGGGTTCGAGAGTATTTATAACATTTTGAATATCATTTATTTTTAAATCATGACTTTCAAGAATACGAAGTCTTTTTTGCATCAATTTACTGTAGTCTGGGATATCCCTGGTTGTTATTTTAAGCTCATCAATACCAGTTTTTTCAGCAAATTTAATCCATATTTCTGGGAGTAATACTCCTTCAAGATCTAGACATGCAATCATAACCATCCTTTATTAATAGTAAATTTATATTCATATTTTGGTTTAATTAATAATTATAAAGTATTGAATTAATTAAATAACATGTCATTTAATAATTTAAATCTTTCCCTTGATATTGTACGGTTTGTTATATATTCAACATGACTATTATTTGCTTTTTCTTTATTTAATTCAATACCCCAAAGCCCACCAATTTCATTTGGCAAAGTTGAATAGCGGATATCAAGAATCTGATTTTTATTTTTTGGATTGATAGCAATATACCCATTACTAAACCACTTAAATCTTTCCACATCTCGTGCTTGTTGAGATTTTATCATTAACCATGGAAATGAAGATTGTGTATTCAACCTATTAATACTTTCACCATTGAATATTTTTGGATTCCAACCTAGCCTTATTGCATCAATATAAAATTTGTCTTTGGTTTCATAGATAGACTTCCATAATAATAAATTTCCAATGCTTGGTTTAACATTTATTCTTATGGCTTCATGCCCTCTATCTTTTGCAATTTTTGTACTGACTTTTATGGCTTCATTTTTTTGATAAACACCTAGTGAAAGATAGAAAATTGCCCATAATATCGCCATTACCGCAAAAATTCTTTTTTGCTTAACCCCTGCTGTAACTATTAGTATCAATAAAGGAATTGTGAATAATGGATCAATGATTGATATATTATTCCAGGATATACGTGTTTGGCTAAATGGCCAAAACAGTAATGTACCATAGCTTGTGCAGGCGTCTAAAAGACCATGAGTTGCATAGCCTAGTGTTGAATAAATCCATGTTTCTTTAAAGCTAATTTTAAATCTTTTACTTATAATAAAATAAAGAACTAATGCGCATATCAATCCACCAAATGGAATAAACACAAGAGAATGGGTGAATTGGCGATGAAACTCTAAAAATAATATTGGATCGTTTTCAGATTTTATAAAAATATCTAAATCTGGTGCTAAGCCGGATAAAAATCCTATAATACCAATTGTTCCTAGTGATTTTTTATTGCTTAGCGATTGTGGAAGGGCTGCACCTATTACACCTTGCGTTAATGGATCCAATTACTTATTTTCTCCGACAATGTTTGACTTTTCACTTTTGCCTACTCCCACTCACTTGTCGGATAGTCTAAGACACTTATAAACAGTGTCTTAATCACGAGTTTATAATAAGTTTATAATAAAAGTGAGTCATTGAACTCGTTCCAAATTGTGAATGTCTTAATAGGTATAACATAATCATTTTACATTAATTTTAGAACAGAGATAGAAGGTTACGTTAAGAAAAAATATAATATTAAAACGAGCACTCAAAGAAAGAATTATTAATATTTCATTTGCTCACTTAATTGTGCGAGGGTACACTAATTTTATGAAAAAACTCATATTAACATTCTTATTCACAACATTAATATTCTCATCACCATCTTATGCAGATTGGACGAAGGCGGGTACAAATATAAATGGATCAACCTACTATGTTGATTTTGACAGAATCAGAAAACAAGGTGGGTATGTTTATTGGTGGGAGTTGTCTGATTACTTGAAACCGATATCGGGAGTTTTGTCTGGCAAATTATATAAACAAGGTGATTGTAAAGTATTTAGGTTTAAGATTTTGAGTGACTCCTATTACAAAGAACCGATGATTAATGGAACACCCTTCGAATCTTCCAATACACCAGACAAAGAATGGACCAATCCACCCCCTGACAGTATAGGTGAAACTGTCCTAAAAAAAGTCTGTAATTATTGAGTTAGTTATCTTAAAAAGTCCTTTAAAATCAATAACTTATGTTTCACTCCCACTCAATAATTTTTTGTATATAAGTTATTGATTTAATTAATTTTTATTTCAGTTTATATAAAGTTCATATAATATAAATCTTCGAGACTTCTTGCGTAAAGAGTTTTTTCAGAAGGGTTTGCTATTGTTGATGAAAAATTTCCATTCATTTCCGCATCAGAGAATCTTATTAAATTATGAAAAGTAGATTATTTTTCAGTCTCACTAGTTTTAGAATTTGAATCATCTCTTTTAAGAGAAAATTTTATTTTTAGTGGTGAATCTGGATAACTCGTCGTGATTAATAAATTATCTCCAGATATTTTTAAATCTAATTTACTACCATCATCACAAAGAGCGATATTAGAATTAGTTTCGATTTCACATTTGGAGATAGGTATATTTACCGGTACTTCATTTTTATTTTGTTTTTTATCCTTTTTAACCCCAATTGAAAATTTATTGTCATTAATTTTTAAATCTTTAAATTTTTCAACAGTTATCATACCGACTAAACTAGCAAAAAAATCAAAACCTTTCTCAGCAGATGGATTTGCCTTAAATATTATGTCTTTTTGATTTGAGATTTGTTGAATGATATCTTCGCCAAAAGATTCCTCATCTTCAATTATCCAGTTACCATTAAAATTATTATTTTGCGAGCATGCGAATAAGAAACAAATAATTAGAAAAATTAAATTTTTTTTCATTTTAGACTCTTCTTAAAATAGATATTAAATTAATATCTTGATGAATAGATTTAGTCATTACTACAATTGTCCACACTAGTAGTTGTACATTGTAATAATCTATACCTTATTTTTGAGAAATACAAGTAAACATTGAGAGTTTGTAACGAGTTTATAATAATTTTAGACTGTAACTACAGGGGTTTCGAGAGACTTGCTACTCCCACTCAATAGTAGCTGGTGGTTTTCCTGAAATATCGTATACAACCCTATTAATACCTTTTACTTCATTGATAATTCGATTAGAAACTTTACCTAATAATTCATATGGAAGTTTAGCCCAGCTTG
>Ga0209710_1001036_pt1 | contig 22485 bp, 18 predicted proteins | sample ArcticOcean_MG_C_5_FD_187436 | JGI IMG/M metagenome (GOLD analysis project Ga0209710, IMG submission 187436) | Marine microbial communities from western Arctic Ocean - ArcticOcean_MG_CB4_138 (SPAdes) (version 2) | ecosystem: Environmental > Aquatic > Marine > Oceanic | place: Arctic Ocean...
TGGATTTAATGAATAATCTAAGTAGCGTTGATTCAGGTATGATGGATAAAATGTATGAAACTCAAGGTGATCTTGTGAATAATATGATGAGTACTGCAATGACAAATATATCATCAGACGACTCTGCTGCCATTGCTAATATAATATCTTCTTCTGGAAATGATCAAATGAATGCGATGGTTTTTAACAATATAGCTTCTTCAAAAAATCAAAGTTTAACTAGTAATGTTTTTACAAACCTTGCTGATACTGAAAGTGGATTAGATGCAATAATGACTATGGCTTCAACTAACCAAAGTCTCTATGAAAATATGGCTCAAGATGTTGATCCTACTTATATGACAGCAGCATCATTACTCACCAACACAACTGCAACTTATAGTACTGCTGCAACAGTGGCTGCTACAGCAACTGGAACAGATACAACAACATATGCTGCTGGTGCTATATCTTGGACAACTTACCCTACTTCACCTGGTACTCTTACAACTAGTTCTTACGTAAGTGTAAGTGGAACAGCATCATCTTTAAATGGAGTAACATATTCTGCATCAGATTTACCTGATGGATTAACTTTTGATTACACAAGTGGTATGATTTTTGGAACACCAACAAGTGCTGGAACTTGGAACACAACCCTTACTGCAACAGATATGATGGATTTCAATAGTTTTGCAACAGCAAGTATAACTTTTGACATTGTTGAAGATAATACAGGTGGAGCTTACAATGATCCGGCTGGTGGTGGTACTTTATCATTTATGTCGACTCCTTACCCTCCTGCAACTTTGACCGTTAATAACGCAATTACACCTATTTATCTTTATACATCAGGTGGAACTGGAAATATAACTTATAGTGCATCAGGTTTACCATTAGGTTTATCTGTCTCAATCACTGGCTCAATTATTGGATCACCTGACACACAAACTTTTACATCAAGCAGTGTAACTATTATTGCTACCGATGAAGATGGTAATACCGCAAGTACAAATCTTACCTTCCCCCAAGTAGATTCTGGAGCTGCTGCTAGTGGTGGTGCAAATGGACCCTCATGGTCAACATATGTTTATGGACCTACAACATTAACTACAGGTACTGAAATGATGGATATGTATTTGGACGCAACAGGAACAGGAACTGTAAATTTTACAGCATCAAACTTACCGATGGGTTTATATGTTGATGGACAATATATTAAAGGAACACCTAGCATGCAAACTGCTTACACATCTAGTGTAATGATTACAGCGACAGATATTAATGGCTCACAAACTAAATATGTAACTTTCCCAATCGTAAATTCTAGTGGTGGCGGAGTTACTTGGACTTCATCTTCTGCCAGTATAAGCGCTTCATTGGGTGGAAATTTAACTGTTAATACTGCAATCAGTTCTGTAAATTTAAATGCAACAGGAAGTGGTGCTATAACTTATAGTGAAACAGGTTTACCGCCTGGTTTAACATTAGCAGCAGGAATTATATCAGGAACACCAACAACTCAAGATGCTACAGGTTCAACAGTTACTTTTATAGCAACAGATTCAAACAGTGATAGTGAAAATCTAATTGTTACCTTCCCGCCTGTAAGTGCCAGTGCTGGTGGAGTAGTTACTTGGATGACAAGTGCAGCAGATTTTTCATCCTTAACCTTAACTCAAGGTTCACCTATGACTTCTATAAATTTAAGTGCTACAGGAAGTGGTGTAATAACTTATGCTGATGATGCAATGTTACCAGCAGGTATATCTTTAACAGCTGGAATAGTTTCTGGTACTCCTACTTCATCAACTGCAACTTCAACATCTGTAACTTTTACAGCAACAGATAGTAATGGTGGTACTGAAGATCTTATTGTTTCTTTTCCAATGATAAACTCTAGTGGTGGTGGATCAGTTACTTGGACAACACTTGATACAGATTTTCCATCAACTTTAATAGAAAATAATCCTATTACTTCTGTAACATTAAATGCATCAGGATCAGGAGCAATTAATTATACTTATACCGGTTCTTTACCTCCTGGATTAATATTGACAGCTAATGTACTTTCAGGAACTCCAACCACACAAAGTGTAACCTCAACAACTATTACTTTTACAGCAACAGATACAGCTAGTAATACTGAAGATTTAATTGTTACCTTACCACAAGTTGATGCTAGTGGTGGTGGAATTAGCAATCCAAGTTGGGTAACACAACCAAGCTTTAATGCTTCATATACTACAAGTGATAATTTTAGTATTTCTGCAAGTGCAAATTCTTCACCTCCTGCAAATGGAGTAAATTATTCAGCAACAGGTTTACCAATGGGTGTAACTATAGATAGTAATTCAGGATTAATTTCAGGAATAACTACAATGACAGGCACATATAATGTTACCGTAACAGCTCAAGATGCAATAGATGCTACATATCAAGTTAGTACAACATCACTTAGTTTTACTGTAACAGCTAGTGGTGGTTCAGAAACTGTAGATTTCACAACAGCAGCCGCATTACCAAGCGTAAGTGCCGGACAAAATATAAATGAAATTGTTGTAGCTACTGGATCTCAAGGTTCCATGCCTACTTATTCATTTATTTCTGTAACGAATACAGGAAATATAAGCGGTCTTGGTGGAACTACCATCACAGTTACTGGAAATCAAATTTCAGGAATAGCTCCAAGATTACTTAATGCAGCAACATATTCTTTTGAATTCCAAGCTTCAATTCAAGCTGGCACAGTAACAAATAATAGAACTTTTACATTACTTATATCTCAAGATGCTACATGTGTATCGCCTACTAATAATATCTGTACTTAATGATTTTAAGAAAAGATACTCTTCAAAATTTATTTTTGATAATCCTAGCAATTACAGTAAGCTTTAATGCAAGTATTAATCCTTTGTTAATTCAAATCTCTTCTATTAACTTTATTATTCTTTTTTTTTTATGTTTAAAAAATAATGAAATTGAAGAAAGAATTAAAAAAAATTATTTATATAATAAATTTTTTTTTATATTTTTTTTTATATATATAACTTACTTAATTACCCAGATAATCCCATTACCACTTAGTTTAATTGAAATTATAGCGCCTCATAACTATGATTTATACTCATCAATTAAAATTAATAAACAATTGTGGTCTTTGAGTATTGATCCAAGTAATTCTTATTTTGGTATTTTAAATTGTATAAACTTTTTTATAATTTTTTTAATTTTTCCAGTTTTATTTAATAGAAGCAAATATTTAATGAAATTTCTATTTTTTTTATGTGTCTTAGGTTTTTGTCATGCAATTTTTGCAACATATTGGATGTTAATAGGTAATCCATCAAATTTTTTAATTCAAAAAATACATTACCTTAATGCTAGTACTGGGTTATTTGTAAATAGATCAGTTTTTGGGACATTTTTATTTTTATGTGCTTTTTCAAGTCTTTATTACATAGTAATTTTTTTTCAAAAAAATCAAATAACTAATTTTAATTTTTTAGATCAAATTAAATCTAAAATTTTTTTTATAAGAATTTTTATTATCTTTATGAGTATTGGAATTTTAACAACTTGGTCAAGGGCAGCAAACTTTAGCTATATTTTAATATTATTGTCTTTTTTATTTTATTCAAAAATATCATTTAAAAAATACATTAATCCTTTATCAACAGTAGTCATTTTTATCTTAATTTTCGATGTTTTTATAATGGGGGTATTTTTTGGAAATGCAAAATTAATTGAGAGGTATGCTGAAACTTCTATTTTAAGAGAAACAGTTAGACTTGATTTGCAGTCTTTTGGTATTGATCAGTTTAAAAATTTTTGGTTATTTGGTTATGGTAGTGGTGCTTTTGAACAGGTGTATAAAATCTTTTATAATGCACCAGAAAATTTTTCTAATTACATTGCCTCTAATGCTCATAATGATTTGATAGAATTTTTAGGTGAAATTGGAATTTTAGGTTTTTCAATATTATCTATATCCTACGTTTTTTACTTTAAAGCATTATTTAAAAATATTAATGAAAAAAAAAATTTAACAAAGTTAATATTATTATCATTACTAACAATAATTTTATTGATTCAGAGTCTGGTAGATTTTTCTTTGCATACTCCAGGTATATTACTTTTAGTTATAACTATTTTATCTATAGGGCTAATTAATTTTGGAAGTAAAAATCTTAATTAATTCCCACCACTAATTACATTTGCGTTATCACTCAAAATATACCAATCATCTTGCTCTGCTATATAGGGTTTATAAGTTTTAAATAACGTTTCTGAGGGTGTTAAAAGGCTTATTACATTATTCCATTTTACTAATTTAGTTTGTGGTATAAATACAATATCATTAGGTAATATATAAAAGTTATTAGCAACTAAAAAGGCTGCTGGATTATTTAAATTAATTTTATATATATCAACATAAAGAAATTTTGAAGTATCTTCTCTCATAACATAAATATTTTTTGTTTTTGCGGTAGCCTTATTAATTCCCTTTGTTGCTAATAATTCAGTTAAAGTTAAATCTTTATAAACAGAAATAGGCCCAGATGTAGTGAATTCCCCAAAGGCATAAGCTTGATCTGTATCAGACTCTGAGACATGGAGAACATCATCTTTTCTTAAATAAATATCAAGATCTGTATTATTTTTATTCAATAACTCGTATAAATCTATTTCATAAACTTCGCTGCCCCTTCTTAATAAAGCAGTTTTAACATAACTTTTTTGATCTTTTACATAGCCAGCTTTTATTAAAGCATCTAATAATTTTAATGGTTGTTCTGAAAGTAAAATTGATAAAGGACGGTTGATTGCACCTGTAATATACACGTAAGCACTATTATATTGTTCAATTTTAACAATAGTTTCTGGTTCTTGGTAAAATGTTTTTAAAACATCATTAATAAATGCTTGAGCTTCCTCTTTGGTTTTTCCATCAATCACAACTTGACCAACATAAGGAATAGTTACATCACCATTGGGACTTATAGTGTAAGAGCCATCAATATCATCAATATCAGTGATTGCGATATTAATTACGTCTCCTGAACCAATAGAATAATAATATTTGTTTTCTTTAACTAATTTAACTATTTTTTTATCTATATTTTTTTTTATTTCCTCAAACTTAGGAAGAGATGCGGTATTAATCTTATTCAAATCATGAAATTTTAAAGTTACTCCATTTTGCTCTAAACCTAATCGTTTGGGATTATTGCTTTGTGGTTCACTTTTAAATCCTGTCGAGTTGGTGCAGCCTAAAATAAACAAACAAAGTAAAATTATTCTCAAAAACATATGATTTGTTTATATATTGTTAAAAGATAATATAACCTAAAAATAATGTAATATATTGTGCACAATATATCATTTTTATGTAATCTAAAATCTAAATGTCAAAAAAATTTTCAATAATAACCCCTTCTTTTAATCAAGGTGAGTATATAGAAGATAATATAAAATCTGTACTTTATCAAAAAAATGTTTTGGTGGAACATATAATTATAGATGGTGGATCAACTGATAAAACCCTTGAAATTTTAAAAAAATATAATCATTTAAAATGGGTATCTGAAAAAGACAGAGGGCAAACTCATGCATTAAATAAAGCATTAGAATTAACAACTGGTGATATTGTCGGCTGGTTAAATGCAGATGATTATTATGAAAAAAATATTTTTGAAAGAGTTGTCAGTGAACTAAAAAAAAAAGATGTAGGTTTTGTTTACGGAAATTTTAATTATGTGAATAAATCAAAAGAGATAATTAAAAATAAAAAAGTTAAAAATATTTTTCCTATGTCAAAAAAAATAATTTCAAAATTTATATGTTTTTGTCCTTCTGTTACATTTTTTATCAATAAAGATTTTTTAAAAGAGACAAAATTTGATGAAAAAATGGAGTATAGTATGGATAAAGATTTATTTGCTAATTTAATAAATAATAATCTGAATCCAAAAAAAATAGATATAACATTATCAAATTTTAGACTTCATGGTGCCAATAAATTTGAAATGAAAAATGATAAACTTTCAAAAGATTTTAGATACAGTGAAGGAATTCAAATATTTAATAAGTACACAAAATATAAAATTCCTAATAACACTATAGGCAAATTTATTTATTCTAGTATTCAAAAAATAATAATAATTTTAAATTATATTTCTAATTTTTTTATAAAATGAAAGAACATAATGTAAAAAACTTTATAAACAAAATAACTAATAATGATTATAAATTTATACTATTAGATAAATCTAATAATAAAATTATATACAAACTAACTAAAGGTAAAGATAAAATCCTTGCAAAAGTTTACATTGATAATTTTTCAAAATCACTTTCACTTAATGAGGTAAGAGGACACAAATATTTTAAAAAAAACAAATTTATAAAAACACCTAAGTTAATATTTTTTAAAAAAAATTCACAATTCAATATTTTATTACGAGACTTTATAATAGGAGAAAAAAAAAGATTTAATTATTTTAGATTATTTAATTATTACAAATTTCCAAATAACAAAAACTGTAAAGAAATTTTTTTAAAAAAATATCTTAAAAAATATCTTATAAATGCAAATAATACTCAAAAAAAACTTATAAATAAGCTAACAACACTTCATAAAAATTTTATAATAGTTTATGGTCCTTCTCATGGTGATTTAATTCATTATAATTTGCTAACTAATGGTAATAAAAATTATTTTATAGATTTTGAATTTTTTTCTAGAAATAGAAGTATTTATTTTGATTTTTTTACTTGGTTTATTATCCCAATAATTACTAAAGCGATTAAATATAAAGTAACATTTTTAATTCATCACTTAATCTCATTTTTTTTATGTATTATCTATTATTCTTTTAATCAGAAATATATCACGCAAAATTTTAAAAATTACCAAGTATACTTTGATGTTTTTCTATTTGAAAAAATTTGCTCTATGATGAAAATATATAAACAATCTAATTTCCAAAATAAAACCCTTAAAATAAGACATCTAAATGTAATTCAAGTGTTGCAATCAATTATAAATAAAAGATTAAAAAATTAAAATTCTAATCAAGTTATATTGGTATCTTAATAGTTTTATTGTGCAAATTTTTTAGTTCTTACCTGACTTTGATTTACAAAAAAAATTTCAAATAATAAGTCTCCACATAATAATTCACTTAATATTTAAAATATCAGTTATTTTTTCTATTACAATGCTAGATCCAGATAGACTTAAGTGATCATTATCTAAATACTTACTATCATTTTCACCAATTTTCATTTTGCAATTGTTTGATGGACAAATAGCTTTTGTGATATCTATAAATTTAACATGAGGAATATTGCTTAAAGTTTTACTTAAGGTTTTAATTTTATCTTTATGAACATCATTAATCATAAAACTACAATTTCTATTAGAATTTAAAATTTTACTTTTTAATAAACATTGACCAACGTCAAAAGGTGCTAGGGGGGTTGGGCCTATTACATACACATTTACATTTTTCAAATCATTAAGTAATTTAATAAATGAACTTTTAAATAATTCATTACTTAACTCGGTAATAAAAGAAGATGAAATAATTACATTTTTAATTGTTTTATTATCTTGTAAAGTTAAAATTGCTTCTGAATAAAATTTATTGCACGGTATCGAGTTTACATCTTTTACTTTATCAACGTAACCTACTGCACAAGCATCAATTGTTAGCTGTACAAGATTTAAATTGTATTCATCTCTTAATGCCGTCACGTAAACTGCTGAATGACTATTACCAAGCACCGCCGTGGAGGGCTTACTGCTTGTAGAGCAGTTATTATTTACCTCTGTATTCCCAATACACTGAAATCCAAATCCATTATTAAATTGAAAATTAGCTATAAATTCAGATCTATTTTTAAATCCACCATTTTTATGACCAATAATACCAAGTAAGGATAAACTTAAAATAACAACACTAATTGAAATAATTAATTTTTTTAATGATACAGATTTTCTAAATGGTTTTTCAATTAATTGGTATGAACCATAAGATAATATAATAAGAACGATTAAACAAAGTAACAATTTATTTGTACTAACCTCAGGCCCCCAAAGATAATTTGAGTAAACCAGTATTGGTATATGCCAGAGATATAAACTGTAGCTTATTAAACCTATCATCAAGAAAGGCTTAAATGATAAAATTTTACCAATAAAATCATTTTTTGATGAATATATAATAATTAAAAAGCTTCCAGTAACTGGTGCTATTAATAAAAAATTCAGTAGAACATGATCTTCTGGAATCAATATAATTGAGCCTAATACCAAAATAAATCCAATTAATGTCAGTATCAAATTATTAGAATTTTTTTTATTATGTTTAATTAGTGCTGCCAACATACCGAATCCTAACTCCCATGCTCTTGAAAATACCATAAAAAAATTGAAGGAAGGGTTTTTAAAGTTAATATAATTAACAAAAAGGCTAGTAAAAATTATAATTAATATAAAACTAAATTGCCACTTTTTATTTGAATTCCAAAAAAAAAATAGCAATATCGGTATAAGAAAATAAAACTGCTCTTCAACACCAAGACTCCATGTGTGAAATAAAGGGTTATTTGAACTTTCTAAACCCCAGTAACTACTACCCTTAAAATATAGAAATAAATTAGTTGCAGAAAATATTGATGTCACAACATATACACCAACATCTTTGTGTAAGTTTGGCAAAAATACAAACCACGATGTCAAATAAACAAAAATTAATACTACCAGTAAAACAGGTAATATTCGTCTTATACGTCTTTCATAAAAATTTATAAAACTAAACTGATTATTTTCAATGCTTTCAATAAGAATTGTTGTAATTAAATAGCCGCTAATTACAAAAAATATATCAACACCTACAAAGCCACCACCAAAAAACTCAAATCCAGAATGAAACAAAATAACTGGAACAACAGCAAAAGCTCTTAATCCATCAATTTCAACACGATACTTCATAATATTTATATTCTTCTATAAGCTAGAATGTGTTGAAAGTCTTTAATATTTAATAGATTTAGGTACATCGGGTTTACATATAAGTATCATCTCTCTAGCAACAGATTCTTCAATTGGAAAGTCATCAACACGATTGATAACTTTCTTGTTATCAAAATTAAAAGGTTCTTTAAATAAATCAATTAATCTAAAATTAGCACTTTTAATATCTTTATTAACAAATTTTTTATCAAGCATGTGTGTTGTTGTTAAAAGATATTTATAGTTGACATTTGCAATATTTTTTAAAAACTTATTAATATCACTGTATGATAAGTGAAATAAACAATCTCTAACCATTAGTAAATCACAATCAGGTAATTTATCTTCACAGATGTTAGCTATATCAAAAAAGGATGATTTGAAATCTGGAAGTCTAGAATTGTAGTCTAATTTTAAATAAGAATTACCAATTAGGTATTTACGTTTTATATTTAATTTAGTTAAAAGCGTTCTAAAATACCAATTAAGTTTCTGTATTATTTTATGAATCATTGTTAACTTTTTCAAAAATTTGCATCATTTCTTTTTCATTAAAAGAGTTTAATTTAATGTTACCTACAATACTTAACATAACCCAGAAACTTATATTTAATAAATCAAAGACAAAAGCATTCTCAACACAAGTAAACATAAAATACGTCCCTATTACTAAAGATAGAGTTTTGGTGTAATTATTATTTGAATATTTATAAGATGTTTGAATAGAATTAAAAATAAGTAAAAAAATTAATAGTAATAAAAATAACCCACCTTTTAAAATGATACCTAATAATCCAACTTCTGAATTAACTCTGAAAGGATTATCACCGGATGTAAACTGTAATTTCCATTTATAAAAATAGTCACTATAATAATTTGCAAAACCACCATCCCCGATAATGATGTTGCCAAAACTAGTAAAATGATCAATTAAATCCGCATATATAAATGTTCGAGTATCAACTGAATAAATCGAGTCTGTTAAATTAATTTTTTCAAAAATTAAGATAAAAACACTTTGTTCTAGATAAAAATATGACATAAAAAAAATAAGTGGAATGGTAAGAAATATATAATTTGAAATTATATTAATTTTTTTTGAATTAAGTTTTATTATAAATAAGACTAATAAAATTAATATAGATCTAATATTTCCAGATCTGTGTACTTCGATAAAAAAAAAACAATTTCCAATAAGAAAGCCGCTCAGGATCCAAATTTTTCTTTTTAAATCACTGTATTCGTATCCAGCTAATAGATAATATGTAGGAAAAAAAGCAACATAGAATATTGGTAGATTTAAAAGATAACAAATTGGAATTAATAAAATACCAATTTTTACACTTAGTAAGCTTAATCTTTCAAACCAATATATTGAATTTTCATGAAAAGACCAAAAGTAAAATAATGGCAATAAAAATAAAGCATCATAATTTAAACCACCAAATTTTGATAACCAATAATTAGATATAAGGGTGCCGTAACCTGCAGCTGGAGGTCTAAGAAATTGAAATAAACAATATAAAAGTAAAATAAAAAATAATTTATTTTTACCTTTTAAAAAAAAATTTATAAAGTTTATTTTATAAGTAACAAAAAAAATTGATAAAAAAATATGTAAACCAATAAAAACTTCTAAAATTCTATTTATATTTGAGTTTATAAAATTTGTATAAAAATTAACTATATTTACAATTATTATTATTAAAAAAGAAATATAAAAATTTTTATAATCATTTTCTAGATGTGTCATCATTTTTTATTTGATTTGATTATATCAATAATGACAAATATCGTGATTATAGGAGATGCAATTTTTGATAATATTATTCCATAAACAGAAAAATAATAACCTAGAATTAATAATAAAGGAATTCCTAAAATTAAATTATAAAATGCTATTTTTGCCTGCATCCAAGTATGTTTTAATGTAACTAAATAATAATAAATTGGTACACTTGGTAGGATTAAAAAGTTCATTAACAAAAATAATACGTGATAATCATAAATTTTTTGATCATACGATGTACCTAACCAAAATTTCAGAAAAGTTTCTGACACTAAATAAATAAAAAATATTAATGGTAAGCCTAAAATAAAAATATTTATTTCTGCGCGTATGAAAGTTTTATAAATTAATAATTTATTTTTCATTTTTGACATTTTAGGAAAAAGATAGAAAAAAAAGGAGTTAAAAACAGAGTGAATAAAAGAATATACTAGAAAAGCAATATTGTACAAAGCTAAAATTTTTAAACCTAGAAAGTAACTAACAATAAATTTATCAAAACTTACATTAACTACTCCAATTAAATTATTCACTATTAGGCCTTTTGTATAATAAAATATTTTTTTAATAATATCTATTTGAACCAGATTTCTAATTTTAGAATAATTTATTAAATTGTATCTTTTTTGAATAATAAAAAACTGGATTAAAACTAATAATAAAAGAGTAATACTTGATATTTTTATAAGTGTTATAATGTCTTGATAAACAATTATTATTATAACTTGCATAATAAAAATTACAGATTTTGAAAAAACTTTTAAAAAAGTGCTAATTTCATAATGTTCAAATGAGATATATACATTAATTAAAATTTCCTCAAAACTTTTCAATACTATAAATACTATGCAAAAAATAAAAAAAAATTCAATATTACCCTCAAAATCAAAACTAATTAAATTATTAAAATTAAAAATTAAAGCAATAACAGATAAAATTGTAATTAATGATAGTGAATAAAATAAAAAAATAAATATAATATTGATTAATAATTTCTCTTTATTTTTTTTTTGTTTGTTGCTTCCTAAAAACTTTATTACAGCATTATTGATCCCAGAAGATCCTAATTTAGCATAATTAGCTATTGAAAAAATTAATACCCAAAAACCATAAATTTCTAAAGATAAATTTTTTATAAATATTGGTGTAAGTACAGCGAGTAATATAGGATCATAAAAATTAGAAAAACTAACTAATAGTCCATTTTTAAATTCTCTTTTACTAATTTTTATCAATTAATTTAAATCTAAGTATTTATTATTATTTTTTATATGATTTAAATTCCTTAATTTTCTTGTCATATAAATTTAAGTATTGCATTATAATTTTTTTTTTATTTAAATCTTTTAATGCATAATAATATGCATCATTAGCTTTCTGTCTAATTAAACCTCTGTTTGCCTCCAATTTTTTTATTAAATTTGTAATTTTAAAAGGATTTAAACTATTAATAAAAAAACCAAATTTACCTCTATGTATAGTTTCAAAAGTTCCTTCACAATTTTTATAGACTAATACTGGTACTTTTGAACTGAAAGCATCCACACATGAATAGGAATGTGTTTCTTCCAAACTTAAATTTAATAATAAATTACCTTTAATGGATAAAAATTTTCTTAGTTTTTCCGGATCTGTATATCCTTTAAAAATAATATTTTTATCTAATTTATTCTTTTTAGCCCAAATAAATGCTTTTTCATTTTTACCAAAATTATTGCCAAACATATACAATTTTGCATAAGGTACCTCTTTATTTACTTTTTTGAAGATATTCATACATAATTTTGGATTTTTAAAATTTATAAAATCATTCATTATTGTAACAATATTAAATTCGAATTTTTTTGTTTGTTTTTTTTGTTTATTAAAAGATGCAGCATTTCGAATTATATAAACTTTGTTTTTAAAATAATTATTTAAAATTAAAAACTTTTTAATGTTGTTACTTACAACTGAAATTGATTTTGTTTTTAATAGAATAAATCTTAACGATGAAAATCTACAAAACCATCTAAAAAATGTTAAAGGATTATCTAAAAATTTATAATATATTAGTATCTTTTTTGCTCTATCATGACCTGTAATCAAATGTGGAAATCCTGAAAGTTTTGCAGCAATAGAAAATTCATACCAAAAATGAGCGTTTATTATATCTGGTTTTTCATTGTTTAATATTTTTACTATTCTATAAATTTCAAAAAAATTATAATAAAAAAAATAAGATAAAATTTTTTCTAAAAGATTTTTATTTTTTGGCAGAATATAAATTTTCAAATTTTTAGACTTATAAATTTTTATTTTTTTTAATTTAGAAGTTAAGGTAATAATTATTAATTTATGTTTTTTTTTTATTAAGTGATCACAAAGAAAATTAACTGTTCCTCCACCTGATTCTCTAATGTTCTTAGGAATTTTTTCATTTATGTGTTTTTGAAAGAGACTCAAATCTATTGGACTTAATATGGCTATATTTTTTTTTTTATTCATTTATATAAAAAGAATTAATTACCATATATAGTTTTTATATTGAATAATTTTAAAAAAAAAGAAATATATTTATGCTCTTTTTCGTCACCAGGACTTGAAAAATCTAAATTAAGATTTTTAAGACAAGCAAAAGAAATTAAAAAATATAAGAAAATAAAAATTTATGGTTATGATGATTTAGATTCGTATACAAAAAAAAAAATCAATCATTACATAAAGCAGAATGATTTAAAAGGTTATGGCTACTATTGCTGGAAACCATTTATAATACACAAATTTTTGAAAAAAGTTCCAAAAAATTCTATTGTACAATATCTTGATATTGGATTTCATATTAATCCAAATGGCATAAAAATTTTAGAGCAATATATTGATTTATGCAAAAAGAAAAATTTTATTAATTTTATGTACAAGAAACTAAAAAATAATTCTCTTAAAAATCTTAAACAACAATTATTATTCGAAAATGAGTATTCAAAAAGAGATCTTTGGGAAAAATTAAACCTTACTCCAGCCAGTGATATTATGAAATCTGGACAAATTATTTCAGGAATTTTTTTTTTTATGAATAATTATAAATCAAAAAAAATTATAAAAAATTGGTTAGACCTTTCTAAGAACATGAATTTAATGGATGATACATCTTCAAAATCTAAAGAATTAAAATCTTTCATTGAACATAGACACGACCAAAGTGTTTTTTCATTATTATGTAAAAAATTTAAAACACATTCATTATCTGCCTCCGAGGTAGAGTTTTGTAAAAAAGATGGAAAAAATACATGGGAACATTTAAAAAATAACCCTTTTTTGGCTAAAAGAGATAAAAGTTATAATTTAAAAGATAAATCAATTATAATATTAAAAAAGGTACTAAAAAAATGCTTTTATGATTAAAAAAATATTTAAAAGATTAATACAAACAAAGCCGTTATTTTTTATTGCTGATTACTTGAATAATAAAAAATTGCAACGTTATGAAAAAAAATTGAAAAATAATGATACCGCAAAATCAACTTTTGAAACTGTATATAAAAAAAATATATGGGGTAAAGATAAATTAGGTAATCCTTCAAGTGGGGGAGGATCTCATGATCTATATGTTATTACTCCTTATATAAAGATTATTAAAGAAACAATAGAAAAACTTAATTGCAAAATTATTATAGATTTAGGTTGTGGTGATTTTAATATAGGTAAAAATTTTTATGATGCATGTGATCATTATATTGCTTGTGATATCTCTAAGCATATAATTAATATTAATAGAAAAAAATTCATTAAACAAAACCTAGAGTTTCGTGAGTTAAACATTACTGAAGATAATCTTCCCAAAGGAGATCTTGCTTTTATTAGGCAAGTTTTACAACATTTACCTAATTCTGATATCCAAAAATTGGTTAATTATCTAAATGTTTATAAACCATATAAATATTTAATTGTGACTGAGTCCATACATACAATAGAAGATACTTCAATTAATAGAAATTTAGATTCAAATATATACTATGCATTCAAAGGTGTGGGTGTTGAAATACATAAAAAGCCTTTTGATCTAAAATTTTCATCTATGGAAAAATTATTAGAAGTTAAATTAAATGACAAAACTAAAACAATAATTCAAACAATATTATATAAATTTTAAGAATTAATTAATAAATGTAAATTTTTTTAAAATTTAAATGAAAAAAAAATTTAAAATATTGTTATCTGCTTATGCTTGTGAACCTAATAAGGGATCTGAAGCTGAAGTTGGTTGGAAGTGGGCTACAACTTTATCTCTATTAGGGCATGAAGTTTATGTTATTACGCGTAGAAACAATAAAGAACATATAGAGCTTTATTTGTCTAAAAATGAATACAAAAAATTAAATTTTATTTATTTTGATTACCCAAAATGGTTTTTAAAAATTTTCAAGGGTAAATCAAATTCATACCCATATTTATATTATTTTTTTTGGCAAATTGGCATATTTTTTTCAACTAAATCTCTTATAAGAAAAATAAATTTTGATTTTATTCATCATGTAACATGGGTTAGTTATAGATTTCCAAGTTTTTTGTGTCTTCATAAAATACCATTTATTTTTGGTCCTGTTAGTGGAGGTGAAAATTCACCCAAAATTCTTAAAAAAAATTTTCCTGCAGTGTATCAACTTAAAGAATTTTTAAGAGATTTAAGTAATCTATATATAAAAATATCTCCATTAATAAATTTAACTTTATCCAAATCTCAACGAATATTTGTATGCACTGAAGAGAGTAAAAAAATAATTCCTTTAAAGTATCACCACAAAACTGAAGTTTTATTAGCAATAGGTATTGAAAAATATTTAAAAAAAAATACTAAATCAACTAAAAACAAAAAAAATTTTAATTTAATTTTTGCTGGAATTCTAGAACCTCGAAAAGGTATTTCTATTCTTCTTAAAACTTTTAGCCTGATAAAGAATAAAAATAAAAATGTTATTTTAAACATTGTTGGATCGGGCTCAATGCTGAGTAGCATGAAAAAAGAGGCTGCTAAATTAAATCTAAATAACTCTATAAATTGGTTGGGGCAAATTAATAGATCTGAATTAATAGATTTATTTCTTAATAACGATATTTTGATTGCTCCATATTTAAGGGACTCTGGTGGATTTATTTTACTGGAAGCTATGTCAACTGCTTTACCAGTGGCAACATTAAATATAGGTGGGCCTGCATTGATTGTTGACAATAAATGTGGAGTTTTAATTGATGTAAAAGATAAAAATGAAAATCAAATTACATCCGAACTAGCTTTAAAAATCAATGAATTAATTCATGATAACGAAAAACTTATTTATAAAAAAAAACTCTCACTAGAAAAAATTGAAGAATTTAGTTGGGAAAAAAAGATTTTGAGACTATATAAATAATTATAAAATAACCAAATTAATTTTAAAATTAGACAATTTACTTTATAATCTTTAAGTTACAAATGAGTATTAAAAATACTTGTAATATTACTTAAGATTTAAATATAATTTTATTAATTTATAATTTAATCTTTTATAAATTTCATTTGTAATTATTTTACTAAGTTTATATCTATTTATGTATAATTTCAGATTAAAAATATATTTATTTTTTTTTGAAAAATTTTCATAATTTTTAATATTTTTAACCAATATCTCTTTTGACAGCTCATTACTTCTATTTAATATATGTTTAGAAGGAGTATTGATAAAAAATGTTAAATCTGGTTTTGGAAGAAATTTAAAGAGAAAACTAAGAATGGTATAAAAATGACAAATAGCTTCTCTTTTAGGGTCAATCATTACATCGTAATGGCATCTGTCATTAATAACTAAAGTGCTTTTTATCTTAAGTGGCAAAATATCTATATAATAAAATTTTAAGTACCTAAAAAATAAATAAAAAATTTTTAGTAAAGAAAGAAGTCTTCCATAAGATTTTTGATATGGCTTTATTTTTTTATTTTTTTGTCCAGTTTGTTTATGATACAAATGATAGACATTAGCTGCTCTAAAAAAATGTAATAAATTTGATTGAAGTAGTTTAGTTATTTGAGTTGTTTTACCAGATCCATCTACACCTATAAAAGCTAAATGAAGACCTGTTTTAAATTTAATTCTAAAAAAAATTCTTCTTAACTCTTTAATATAATTTCTTTTACAATTTTTTTTAACAATGGCTCTAAGTAGGTCGATATTTTTTATAAATTTTGAATAGTTCTTATATTTAAATATATCTAAAATTATTTTTTTGTGTTCAAAATTTAGGAAATTATTTAAAAAGAGTGATTTTAAGTTTTTCTTTAAATATTTATAACCTTTATTATCAATATCTCCTTTAAAAATTTTTTTAGTGAAATAATAATATGAGTTATCTTTTTTACTTAATGTTAAATAATAAGTCTTCTGTAAACGTACTTTTTTTTTTTTTAAAATAGTTAAATCAATTAAATCAATATTTTTAGATGTAAATGAATTGCAGATATCAATATACATATAGAAATAATTATTGTTATATTTTTTTGTTAATATAAAAAAATATGAATTATGCTCATGTTGAAAGATATTTGAAATATTTAGTTTTCTTTTTGCAGCAAACTTTTTAATAAATTTTTTTATATAATCACCTTTCTTAAAATTAATATAAATATCTATGTCGGATGTAATTTTTTTTGGAAAATTCGAAAGATCTCCTAATACAGCGTAATCTGAACAATATTTATTTAAATATTTAAAAAAATGAATTGTTTCCTTAAATCTTAAGTTATAAATATGTTTATTAAATTGAGTAGTATTATTCATTATTGAAATGTAATTTAAATTAATTTTACCATTTTTTACTTATTTTTAAAATAAGATTAACAGTTAAAAGAAATATTATAGGTTTTGGTTGAAAAATAACAGGAATTATCTGAAACTTTATAAAATGAAAATTTTACAAATTCACAATAAATATTTTATAGATGGTGGAGAAGATACTGTTGTTGATAATGAAAAAAAAATACTCCTTAGAAATGGTCACAAAGTAGATCAATTAATAAGAAAAAATAAAAATGAAATTAAATCAATTTTAGATTGGTTTTCGGTTTTAAATAATTTAACAAATTCAAAAAAAAGTATCAAAATATTAGAGAACTATTTAAAAAAAAATAAAACTCCAGACATCGTTCATATTCATAACTTATTTCCGTTATGGTCTTTTTCAGTTATCAAATTTTTTGCAATAAAAAAAATACCCATTATTATTACATTACATAATTATAGATTCTTATGGGGTAAAATAAAACTTTTAGATAAAGATTCTTTTAAATATGATTTTTTTAAAAATTCAAAAATTTTAACCTTAATTATTGGATTATTATTTAATAAGAATGAACATTTTTTAAAATATGTTTCAAGTTTTATATGTCTTACAAAGTTTCAAAAGAAACTTTTTAAAAATTTTGGATTTAATAAAAAACAATTAATTGTAAAACAACATTCTCTTAAACTAACCAATAAATATATTAAATGGAAAAATAGAAATGAAAAAATTATTTATATTGGCAGATTGAGTCCACAAAAAGGTGTTTATACTCTATTAAAGGCTTGGAAAATTTGGGGTAAGAATGCACCAATTTTAGAAATTATAGGAAGTGGAGAAGAGGAGGAAAAGTTAAAAGGATATAAAGAAGAACATGGTTTATCTAATGTATTTTTTACTGGTAAATTAACTTATAAAAAAGTTCAAAAAAAAATTGAAAAATCAAAATTATTAATAATACCTTCAGAATGGTATGAACCATTTGGTTTGGTAATTTTAGAAGCTTTCTCAAAGGGTACTCCTGTTGCGGGATCTAATATAGGCTCTTTACCAAATCTTATTACAAATAATCATAATGGCTTTACATTTAAAAATAAAAATGAATATGCTTTATTCCAGAAAGTCAAAAACGCTTGGACAAAAAAAAATTACCTTGAAAAATTATCAAAAAAAATAAAGAACACTTCTGCTAAATTTCACAAACTCAATAACAACTATCAAATATTAATTTCAATATATAATAAAGCAATTAAAAATAATAAAATTATATCTAACAAAAAATAATACTAAAATGAATGCATTTAAAAAAGAAAAAATAATAAATAGTTATTTAAATGTAATTAATTTAAAGAATTTTTTAGAAACAATTAAAAAATTCTCAATTTCAGGAAAAGGTCATTATATTTGTGTTTCTAATGTTCATCAATGCATAGAAGCACAAGATAATAGTAAATTTGCTGAAGTCATAAATAATGCTGATTTAGTAATACCTGACGGCAGACCAATTTATTGGGCTCTTAAACTACTTGGTCATAATAATGCTGAACATTTACCTGGTTACTATATTACAAAAAAAATATGTCAATTTGCAGCAGAAGATAATTTAAAAGTTGGGTTTTATGGAGGCGAAAGTGATGCTTTAGACTTATGTGTTTTAAATTTAAAAAATAACCATGAAAAATTAATTGTTAATTATGTTTATTCACCTCCTTATAGAATCCTTACAATTGAAGAAAAAAAACAAATTATAAATAATATTAGAGATAGCAATGTTCAAATTTTATTTGTTTGTTTGGGTTGCCCAAAACAAGAAAATTGGATGGCAGAACATAGAAACCATTTAAAATGTGTTAGCGTTGGAATAGGTGAGGCAGTAAATCTTATATCAAAAAAACAGAAATTAGCTCCAAAATGGGTTGAAAAAATTGGTATGCGCTGGGTTACTAGACTCATTACAGAACCAAAAAGATTATTCTGGAGATATTTTTATACAAATTCAAAATTTGTATTTTTGTTTATAAAACAATATATTAAATTAAAGTTTAAAGTTTGATATATCAAATCAAAAAATATTAATATTTTAATTATGCTTTTATATTTTTCAGAAACTAAAGATTTAAAAAATAAATGATTTCATTACGTACACCAAATGGATTTAGTGTTGAAGTACCGGAAAACATAAATGAAGATACAACTCCAAGATTTAATATTAACTTAGAAACTGAACAAGCACTCAAATATTATAGAGATAATGGATATGTCATATTTTCTAGATTGATTACACCTGAAAACTGTAAAAAAATAAGGAATATTTGGGAAAAAGATATAAAGCCTTATAAAGGAACAATTTATAGACAAGCCACCGCAAAAGCAGAAAAAAATTCGTTAAATGAAAATAATTGGATTATGAATCCCATTTTAAATCTTCAAAGTTTAAATCCTAATCTATTTAACAACTTAAGAAATACAGTAGAGAATGAAGTTTTTTCAAATGATTTAATGTGTGCGGCACTAAAATGTATTTTGGGTGAAAAACCTAAAATAGTTCAATCTATGTATTTTGAAGGAAACTCTGCTACTTGGGAGCATCAAGATTCTTACTATCTTGACTCAGAAAAAATTGGAGAAATGACTGCAGCCTGGCTAGCCTTAGAAGAAATTAAAGCGGATGCAGGAAGATTTTTTATCTGCCCTAAAAGTCACAAAATAGAGCATGGAAAACAAAATATAACTAATAACATAGCTGAAAATCACAATAAATATATTTCAGAAGTAGTTTCAATTATTAAATCTAAAAATATGAAAATTAAAGCACCGTGCCTTGAAGCAGGAGATGTTCTCTTATGGAACTCATGGACTATACACGGTTCAATAGATTCACAAAATAAAGTATTTAGCAGATCCTCAATAACACTTCACGCAATACCAAAGAGTCATCTCTTTTTAGAGTATCACGCTCGTAAGAGAAATTTACAAACAGATGACCTTGGAAATTCAGTGATATATCGACCTAAAGATCAATCTAAATTAATAAATAGATTAATACTTAATTTTGAAACTTACTTTCCAAGTTTTTTTTATTGGTTAAAAAGAAATGCAATTAAAGCTCTAATAAAAAAAAATAGTTAAATTAGAATAGATAAAATTTTTACTTTTAATTAAAAGTAATTAAGGTGCCCACAAGAATTAGACCCCAATAAGCAGACAATCCTAAAAAAATACCAGTCTTAAATTTATTCTTTTTAATTTCGGTAGGTAGATTTTTTAATATATCTGGCATTTATTCTTCTCAATAACACCTCGCGATTATTTGTCAAATAATATCTCAAGAATTACTAAAATAATTTAAAGCTAAAACTTACTCTAGAATTAGTAGATGGTGGCTCCAAAAACTTTAACATCGTCTCCTTCAACACCAAGTACTAATCTTCCAAGGAACTCACCTTCTATTTCTTTGCTTTTTTGCTTAAATAAAACAGTAATGTTTTGGCCTCGTCTCAAACAGCCAAATGCTTTATAATCCTCTGCTAAGCTGGTCAATAGCTTGTTGTTAGCCCATTGTTTTCCAAGCTCAACTTCATTAGCTCCAAATAACATTTGAGTTCCAAAATCCTTAGTAAAGCCACCATAATCTTTCATGTTTGAAGTTTTAACAAGATTATCCCAAATAGGATTAGCAATCGCTATAACCTCATCATCAGATTTCTCTAAAAAATTCATAATTTAAGTTTTTGGTTTAAGAAGCTTTTCTCTTCTCGTTCTCGTCAACTATGTGATAAACCGGCACTTTTTCTAATGAGAATTTACCAGTTTTAGGGTCACGTCTTGAAACTGTTAAACAATGCCAATTATCATCATCAAGTTTCATATGGTCACCTCTGTAATAATAACCAGGCCATCTAGTTTCTTCTCTAAACATTGTGTGTTCAGTTACACATTGAGAAGTTAAAGCTCTGTGTTTTAACTCCCAAGCTCTCATAAGTTGATGTAAATCTTCAGCACCTACTTTTTCTAAATCTTCCTCTAACCAAGCAAGTAATTCTAAGCCTCTCTTAAGCATATTACCATTAGTCATGTAATTTGTTGCAATTCCCCCAACATATTCGTCCATAATTCTTTGTAGACGTTGTAGACCTTGAATAGGAGAAATATAACTTGGTGAAACTGTTCCACCTGTAATTTCATTTTGAGCTACTTGATATGTTTCTAAAGGTTTAAATATAGCAGCTTTAAAGTCTTCACATTGTTTATCTGTAACTTTAATTCCTTCTGCTTTTTTATCCTCAATGTATTTAACAGCAGCTTTTGCAGCTAAACGACCTTCAGTAAATGATCCAGATGAAAACTTATGGGCACTTCCACCTACGGTATCTCCTGCACCAAAAAGACCATCAATTGTTAACATTCTGTTATAACCCCAGAAATATTCTGGTGGCGATAAATCTTCAGGTCCACTTACCCAAGCTCCAGAACAAGTTGCATGAGAACCCATAACATAAGGTTCAGATGTAGTTAATTCAGGATTTGTGTATTTAGGATCGATATTTTGAGACGCCCAAACAACAGCTTGGCCAACAGTCATTCCTAAAAAGTTTTCCCAACCAACTGTCTCTAGGTGTGGATCTTGAAAAGCTTCAGTTGTAACCATATGAATTGGTCCACCGCCTGCAATAGTTTCTTGAATAAATGCGTGGTTTCTTAAACAAGTTGGTGTTGGATGGTGATCAATATATTCACCAACTAATTCTTTAGTTTGATCATACCATTTCTTCTCATAATTCTCTCCATTTGCATTTTGAGTATATGTTTTAAGGTGTAAGAAGTATGCTCCAACTGGACCATAACCATCTTTAAATCTACATAACACAATTCTATTTTCCATTTGTGTCATTTTAGCTCCAAC
>Ga0209710_1001040_pt1 | contig 22457 bp, 19 predicted proteins | sample ArcticOcean_MG_C_5_FD_187436 | JGI IMG/M metagenome (GOLD analysis project Ga0209710, IMG submission 187436) | Marine microbial communities from western Arctic Ocean - ArcticOcean_MG_CB4_138 (SPAdes) (version 2) | ecosystem: Environmental > Aquatic > Marine > Oceanic | place: Arctic Ocean...
GTGCCGAAGCGGATAAACTGATCGAAGCCTTGAAGCCCGACGTGATCACTTCTGTTTCATCGGAGACGTCTCTTCGTAACGCTAGAAACGCTATTTGGACAGTTGATGATCCACTATCTGAGGAGAATTTATTGGTAGTCAAGAAGCCTGCTCGAATCGCATGGCACAAACGGATTTTAGATCGAAAAAAACCTTCCAAATCTCTGCGTAGCTGGAACGGCACGAGTGAGTTACAACGCCGCGGCATTGAAACGCCCAAAGTTGTGGCGTATTTCGAGCATAAGGACTCGAAGAAAGTCTTGGATAACTGGTTCATTTGTGAACATGCCAATACGCGGTATTCCGCTAGAGGCTTCTTTAGTGCTTATGCGAGAGGCGAAGAGACGGTCGAAGGTTTCACCTTTGAAGTCTTCTCAGAGCAATTGGTTGAATTCATCCGTAAGATGCATTGGAAAGGCGTATACTTTCGTGACCTTTCTGGCGGTAATGTATTGATACGCATAGAAGATAATAATCGCTTGGCCTTCTCGCTTATTGACACCGCGCGTGCGCGTTTTGCGAATCAGAAGTTCAGTCGTAACAAACGTATTGCCGACTTGAAGCGCTTGGTACATAAACTCGACCCACAGCGCCAAGAGTATTTCATGGAGGCGTATCTAAAAAAAGAAAACGCGCATTTTTCCTGCGTCCATAAATTATCATTCAAGCTTTATGCCTTGAAGGCTTCCCTTAAACGGATGAAGCGCAAGGCGCGTAAGCGGTTTACCTCATAATGAATGACTTCCATATTAGAGTCGATACCAGCAAATTAGAGGTTGTCCAACTCAAGATTGTGGATGGATACTCGTCAGATTGGAGTGGCGATGTGGAGCTACGTCTTGAAAAAACATTGAGATTCCTTAAGGGCAGGCGAGAAGTTTGGCTTGCTGGAACTTTGAGCAATCCTTCGGCTTATATTGCAAAGTGCTTCTTCAATGGAGAGAAGCAGCATCGGGAATATACATCTGAACTGAGTGGCTTAATTGAGTTGGCTAAGCGCAATCTCGCATGCCCTAAATTGCTATTCACTGCGAAAGATGGGCAGGGCAGCATTTGGGTGGTCACCGAGTGTATTCAAGGTGCTGTAGAGCTTTCGGATATTGTCCTTAGTGGTGGTGAATCCAGTCCATCTACAAATTTTGCTTCAAGGTTTGCCGACACGCTACTTACACACTGGCGATCTGGTGTTCATCAAACGGATGCCCATCTAAGAAACTTTTTATGGGATGGACAATCGATCTACACGATTGATGTTGGTTCAATTCATTTCACTAAGGGCGCACTGTCGGTCTCTAAAAAATGCACGATTCTAGAAGAGATGCTAGGTGGGTATCTTGAGTCTTTCCGGCGTGATTTGATTCACGCATTTACTCAGCGCTGTGCTCAATTAGATGAGGCGGAGTTATTAGCTCGAATTGAGAGCCCAGGATTCACCCGTCGTGTCGAGCAGCAAGAGGTTAAGAATTTACGTCGTATTTGGAAAAAGAGCCGTCGCGACTGTTCGCAGTTCATAAAAGAGCAAGACGGGAGTCGATTGTTGATCTGTCAGCGGGAACTGGATCCCGATTTGATAGAAAAGTTGAAGCATGCCCCTGATGATCTCATGGAGATGGGGCAACGACTCAAAAGTGGTAACACCTGCACTGTGCAGCAAATCGAGTGGACGGGACGAGAAATGGTGCTCAAACGCTATAATCCAAAGTCGGTTTTTTATCAGATTATGCATTATTTTATGCATTCAAGAGCTATGCTCAGTTGGATGAATGGAATACTCCTATGTCGTATTGGAATTCCTTCGGTGATGCCTCTTGCTGTTGTAGAAGAATATCGATTTGGATTGTTGAACCGGGCTTACTTTCTAATGGAACATTTTGAAGGTGAGGATATTCGTGGATATTTGAACGCTCAAAAACACCGATCAGAAATTTTTGATCAATCGATAAATATTATATCAAGTCTGTTTAAGCGGCTTCGCCGATTTAGAATCATTCACGGAGATTTAAAATCTAAGAATATATTAATCAATGAATCGGGATTGAGACTTATTGATGTGGATGGTTTGAGGTTTTTTGTGCCAGCTCGTCGTTTTTCTAGATTGTTCCGAACTGATTTTGAGCGATTTCTTGATAATTGGAGTGATCAACCTAGCCTAAGGAAGACTTTGAGAAGTCGCTTTTCCGATATTTTAACACCTAAAAAGTGAATGAAAGTTATTTTTCTTCAGAAGGCTACGGATGAGCAAGGTGGTTCAAAGGCGAGTCTTCGCAATACACTACGGGCGCTTTCCGAGCAGCCGGATATTGAAGTCGAACTACTGGCTGCGGCTCCCGGGCCTTTGACGGCATTTGCTGAGTCGCTTTCAATTCCGGTGCAAATAGCGCCATTCCCTCGCTGGAGGAATGCGGTGGATCGACTGTTCTTTAATCGGACTATGCGCAAATTTTCAAAGTCGATCCAAGGTGCCGATTGGATCGTGAGTAACGAAATGTGGTGGGCTCCGCATGCAGTCGCACTCGCTAGATACAGTGGCGCACGCTCGGCAGCGATCATTCGTGATGAAATCGCTGATCTTGAAAAGTCATATCAATACAACTTTCAAAAACTCGATCAGATCATCGCGGTGTCTGGAGATCTCAAATCTTTGCTGCAAGGCGATGACAAGATCTTCCAGCAAACACGCACGATTTACAATATCGTCGATCGTCCCGAATCAGATGCCGCCGTCACCGCTCAGTTAGGTGTATTGTGCGGTGGTTATCCGAAAGTGAAGCGCTGGATTTTATCGGCAGGGACAATTTGTCCGCGTAAAGACCCTATCCTCGCGGTGCAAGGGCTTGCAGAGCTCGCTCGGCGCAGTGATGAGGACACAGGTTTACTTTTTATCGGGGGGTGCGATGGCAGTGACTATGAGGAGCAGTTAAGGCGAGAGGTGCAGACACATGGATTGGAGGATAGGGTTGCATTTGCCGGGCAGGTCTCTGGTATTGGTTCAGCTCTGGATCGGGCTGCGGTATTTCTTTTGACGAGTCATAGTGAGGGCTTGCCTCGCGTCCTTATTGAGGCTGCTTTGGCCAAAATTCCATCATTGAGCACTCTAGTCAGTGGCGTGAAAGAAGTTTATGGTGCGAATGTCAAAGACCACGTTCTATCGACGAGAGACCCGATTGAATTAGCTGGCAAATTGGAGCGTGTATTGGATGGCTCTGATGCAGATGTTTTAAAATTGATGGCATCTCAGATGGCAGAGCGTTATTCGAAAGCATCACACCTGAGAGCATGGCGTTCATTTCTCTCTGGTGAATGACCGCTCACATTTTTTAGGCCTATAATGAAAGAAGATGAAGCGATATGGGTTGTATCGGCGGTGAATCGGCACTAATAAAAAAAGGAGGAATATGAATATAAGAGAGATTTCAAAAGAAAGACTCATCGAGTTCAGTGAGCTCGAAAGGCAGTTAGAGGAAAATCAAGATAAAGCGCTTGCATTAAATATGCTCAAAGCAGCATCGGAGTCGCGATACCCAAATTATTATAGTGAGACCTTGGAGCGATACTTCATAAATCTAGCAGAAAATACGAAGAGTATATCCTCTGGTTTTGGGAAGGAGGCCCCTCAAGAAAAAACTTATTTACATGTATTGTCAGCAGTCTCTTTAACGGGAGGACATACAAGGATTGTTGAAAGATGGATAAGTCATTCAGACAAAGATGAAAGGCATTCGGTATATCTTTCCCGGCAGAAGGATCCGACGAAGATACCCGAAGAACTTGAACGTGGGGTTCGGGATTCTGGCGGAAAATCCATTAGTGAAGTTTTTCGACTTTCAATTGAAGAGAAAGCAAATCATCTGCGGGAGTTAGCGATGGATTATGATGTTGTAATTCTCCACCATAATCCGATCGATCCAGTTCCTTTGATGGCTTTTGGCGTTAAGGAATTCACCAGGCCTGTCATTTGTTTTAATCATTCAGGGCATAAATTTTGGGTGGGGAAGTATGCAATAGACTTTTGTATCGATATTGAAAAAGGGCAAAATTTTATAACTAAAGAAGTTCGAGGTATTAAAAATACTCGTATCATCAATATGCCAATTGATGAGGTGCATCAGGACAAAACCGCTCTGGAAGTTGAGGGCTCCAGGCAGGGATTAGGTTTTTCTGCTTCGGATAAGATAATAATTTCTATGGCAACGATGTATAAGTTCAATTCGATGGGAAACTTTTCTTTCGTTAATAATCTGAGGAGTATTATGAATCGAAATGAGCAGGTTAAATTTATTGGAGTTGGTATTCGAGAAACGACCGATGAATGGAGAAAGCTTGTTAAGGATTTTTCGGGTCGAGTTCAGTTGGTCGGGAATGTTCCATTTTCAGAAATCAAGAAATATTTACAATCTGCTGATTTATATATAGACTCGCTCCCGGTTTCGTCATTGTTGTCATTCTCAGATGCTATAAATATTGGACAAATTCCAGCCATTTTGTTGGAAACTCCGCTCGGCTACCTGCCATATTTAGAAGGATCAGAGGCGATTTGTAAATCTTCAGACGAACTGATCGAAAGAGCATTGGCTATTTTGAATTCAAAGCAAAAGTCTGAGGAAATAAAAAAAGAATTATCATTACGCCTCAAAGGAAGATGTAATAGGGATGCTTTTAAAAAAGAAATTCAAGATATCGTTTCAGAGGTTAAAAGAATCAAGAAAGATGATGGTCGATTTAATTTAAATCTAAGGAAAGAGATCGAAGAAAGGGCTGTTTATTGGTGCCAATCTAAAACAATGATTAGGAGTCGAGGGATTCCCCTTATTTTTGAAATAGTTACCACAAAATGTTTTGGATTTAAGCATAAGACGTTTAGATTATTCGGTATTAATCTTATTAATTGGCAGAAAGAGGTAGATGCATAAAAAAGTTTCCAGAGATACCTATGGGTAAAATAGAATATGATTTCATTGTTAGCCTCGGTGCAGATTGTGCATGCACTCGGTATTTGAGGAAAAACAACTTACAAAAAGAATCTTATCCCTTTGATTGGCTGACCAATGCGGCCTCCTCAGAGGGATCCTTGGGTGGTCGGTTTGACCTGATCTTAAATGAATTCAAGGATTTTATGAACCTTGAGGACCTTAAATCCTTACCGAAAGACTCTGAGATGTTTAATAATAAAAACTTTGATTATTATGAAAATACTAAAAACGGTCTATATTATTTTCATGAGTTTCCTAAAGGGGTTGAACCGCAAGAAATTTGGCCTGAAGTTCGAGATAAGTATCAGCGTAGGATAAAACGGTTTTACCAAATGATACAGGAGAATGAGAGGGTTTTATTCGTTTGGTTCTCTCATCGGCCAAACATGCCAGATGGAAAAATTATTGAATATAGTGATAGGATAAATAATAAACTCGGCAAAAATATTGATATTATAATTTTTGAAAACAATAAGGATTATCCAATCAACGACAAATATGATACAGTAAAACTCAACCATTCCATAACCAAATATATTATAAATACATATCCAGATTGTATCTCAGATAAGACCAGAGGGAATGTGAAATTATGCAATCAGGTGTTTAAGTTGTATTCTTTAAATGAAAGCTTTATTGAAGTATTTGCTAGAAAGTCAGGTAGGGTTACCAGAGAAATAAAAAGAGTCCTGCTTAAATTCATGCGCTTGGTGAATCCTCGGTTTAAATCTCCAGATCCTAAGTCTCTGTTTGAACTCTGAGGGGAGAGGACCAGCTCATTTAGTCTTTCTGTTGACAAAATAATTATGAAGAAATTTGCTTTTTACGTATCTAATCGGGCGACTATGTTCATTGAGATTCTTCGCCATGTTATTCGCAGAGATGTCTCGTTCCCTAGTTGTATTGAGTTTGTTTTCATTGATAGTCAGCCGAGTGCTGAACTCGAGTCTTTGTGTGCTTCTCTAAACGTACGTATAATATTCGAAGATTTATCAGTCTATCCCAGGCGCGAGCGAGGGCGGATTGCTTCAGATTCAGTGCTTGAGTTACTAAAGGCACATGATGTCGACTATCTGTTTATTCTTTGTGATAAAATCTTATCAGGTGAACTTTTAACTGAATACGAGAATCGGATTGTGAACACGCACCCGTCTGTCTTGCCATCCTTCAAGGGAATAAAAGCAATTGATCAAGCTATAGCTGCAAGGGCCTTTTTGTTGGGGTTGACGGTTCATTTTATTGACGAGCATTTAGATTCAGGAGTGCCAATTCTACAGTCAATTCAGCATCATTCATTTTTTAAGGGAGATTACATGAATATACTGAATGATGCGATACCTGCGATTCTTCAAGTCATGCATTGGATTAGTGAAGACCGGTTGAGCATTTGTGACGGCTTTGCGAAAGTTGAAGGCGCGACTTATCAATCTGGCAGGTTTATTCCTGCTTTGGAAATACCCGACCTGAAGTCGTTAGTTGCCGAAAATCACTGATAAAACTGGCGTGATAGCATTGGTAACACTGGTGTGTGAGCCGCGAAGGGGTTCGATGCTTTGACCGAGTCAGAACGATTTGTAATGCTGCTCAGGGGGTTCAAGCGATATCGGGGTTGTGCTCTTATTCGGGGGTATGTCTGGGGTATTGGGAGGCAGGGACGTGTTATCCGTCCCTCAGTCCTGTAGCGTAATCCATGGGGGAATTATCTGATCGTTTTTAATATTTTAGCTGGAACGCCACCTGAGATACAATTGGCAGGCACCAGTTTGGTTACCACGGCACCTGATGCGATGACAGAGTTGTCGCCTATGGTAACTCCTTTTAGAATAATCACATTGTTTCCGATCCAGACGTTGTTTCCAATCTGAACGTTTTTCGAGTTTGCTTCACCTGTGTGTCTAGATTCGGGAGATGTTGGGTGGCCATCACTGTCTAAAATTTGAACAAACGCGCCGATAAGGCAGTCCGAGCCAATGTGTATCTGTTTTGTCGCGGAGATTGAAAGATTATTGTTTGTTGCTGTATTTCTACCAATGTGGATTTCGGAGTTTGGTCCGCGCGCTTGTAGTAGTATTTCTCCTGATCCAGTTTTAAATCCTTTTCGATATCCGAGCTTCGTATTCATGCCAATGCGAACGACTCCCTTTCCGTCGACTCGTAATGGCACACGTGCACGAACTTTATCTTCTAAGATAAGTGTTCCATCATTGATCCATGCGATTAGACGCGCACGTGTTAAATAATACTGCTGGTAAAAACGTCGTTTTCGTTTCAGTAGTTTTTTAATCAATCTTTTCATTGGAAATATTGTCTGATTGTTTCGACCACTTGCTCCGCTTCGCCGATTAAATGCTGTGGGCTGATAGGAAGGCTGACGATTTCGCGATGAATGGCTTCACTGATCGGGTAAGATTGGTTCTTCCATTGGAAGTAGGCTGGCTGGTGATGGGGAGGGATTGGGTAATGTATGTTGCATTCAATTCCTTTCACTTTCAGAGCCTCGATAAAGTGCTCTCGATTTGCGACGCGGATGACGAACAGGTGCCAGCTAGGCGAGCCGTATGCAGCAGTTTGAGGTGGTTGGAGTTGCGCCTTTGGCAGCTGGAGTTCGCTAAAGCACCTATAATAGGTGTCGGCTACTTTTCTGCGTTTGTCGTTGTCGGCGTCGAGATGGGGCAACTTGACGCGAAGCACGGCCGCTTGAATTTCATCCAAGCGGCTATTCATGCCCTTATATTTATTATGGTATTTTTTATGTGAGCCGTAGTTGCGTAAGGCTTGGATCACATCAACCAAATCATTGTCGTCGGTCGTTACAGCCCCTCCGTCTCCTAGGCATCCTAAATTTTTACTCGGGTAAAAACTAAAGCCTGCTGCATCGCCGAGCGATCCTGTTTTACGTCCACGATAGCTTGCTCCATGTGCCTGGGCTGCGTCTTCAATTACCTTTAAATTGTAATGCTTTGCAATGGCATTGATTGGATCCATGTCGGCACACTGACCGTAAAGGTGCACCGCCATGATGGCTTTGGTCTTTTCGGTGATCGCTGCCTCAATTAAATTCGGATCGATATTATACGTGCACTCATCGGACTCAACGAGGACTGGTTTCAGGCCGGCACGGCTGATCGCTAGAACCGAAGCGATATACGTATTGGCCGGCACGATCACCTCATCGCCTTCCGCCATGACGCCCAGCTCACGATACCCCATAAGGATGAGGGTCAAGGAATCCAAACCATTCGCGACACCGACACACTGCTTCGCGCCGCAGTAATCGGCAAACTCCCGCTCGAAGCTCGAAACTTCCTCTCCGAGGATATACCAGCCGGAATTCAACACGCGTTTGATCGCCTCATCGATCTCGTCGCGGTAGTATTCGTTGATCGCTTTTAGGTCTAGAAATTTTATCATTAATCTAGTTTTTCAATTTATTACGCATCATCTGTCGTTATGGAGTAAATATTGCATTCACAAGCTCGGAATCCTAAACCGAACATGACACATCTTCAATGGCCTTCCAGCGATTAGTTTTAATACGGTAGAAATCGTGAACTACCGTTCTTCCCCCCATACGCTCTTTCCAGGAAGCCAGTCCATAATTCAATGCGCGCCCCTGTTTCTCGTTTGCGATACCAAAATCAAAATATCGGCACCCTCCAAACACATCATCAATCAAGTCTACAAACAGCATATTTAATGCCCCAGAGGATCGCCCTAGCTCAGTCCCTGAGATATACTGCGCATGAGCAACATTGTTAGATAAGAACATCAGAGCGCCGGAAACTGGCTGACCATCATCTGCGCAGGCTGTAAAGCAACGAATGTGCTCTGGGAAATGGTTTCTCAAATATTCAATTTCTTCAAGGGAATGAACGGGGCTGACGCCAAACCGCTGCTTTAGGTTAGGCACTAAAATCTGCTCCCAAAAGCGCTCACAGGTTACTTCTTCTTGAACGAAATAACCACACGCCTTAGCTTTCTTAGCCTCCCTGGAATAATTCTTCGCCACTGGAATCCTAGAGTCTTGATCAATGACAAATGCTGAATCTCGACGATACAGCTCAGCGCCACAGAGCCACATGGCATAGTCAACTTCATCGGCAGGGCGGGTATGGTAAAAACGCGGAATTAGTTTGAGGTCCAATAGGTCAAGCCCCGATTCGTGATAAAACCGCATCGCGGCAGAAATCGCTGACAACGCAAGAGGCAACTTGATATCAGCACGAAACACGCACCCTCCGTAAGTTAATCCATCATGCGAACCAACCTCACGATTGCCTCTTCCATTTGCAGGTAAAACCATTAGCAGCTTCTGCCCGTCAAATACCATTGCCGATGCATCAACGAAGCGGTTCGCATGATATTCAATGAAATCGCGCATCAGCAAGAAACTTCCGTTCTTGGATGTTTCGATAAACTGATCCCACTCTTCCTTCAATTCGGAATGATATTTAACGACCTTCAACATGAATAATTCTATTTTTTCGTCGAGCGAATGAATGTATTGTAATCACGGATGTAGTCACTCTCATCATAATACGCATCAGCAAAAACAAGAAGGACACAGTCCAATGTGAAATTTTTCATATAATGCCACACCCCTGGCTCAATCAGAATCGCCTGCCTAGGAGAATCTAAAGATACTGTCACGGTCTCCGTGCCATCGTCCAGAATCATATCGCATGCCCCAGTAATGACTGCGGCAGCTTGACGAAGCGCCTTGTGCGCGTGAAAACCACGCTCAACTCCCGCCTGCGTCCCATGTATCCAATACACTCGCTGTATCTCAAAAGGAATATGCTTTTGCGCCTCGGCAACCACAAGGCCGCCCCTTGAGTCGCCTAGCGTTTGTAGCTCTACAATCTCACCTAATTTGATCATACGCCTGCTACCCGTTTCAAATAGTCCCCATAGCCCGACTTCTCCAGCTTCGCCGCCAGAACGAGCAACTGCTCGCGGTCAATAAACTTGGAGTAATAGGCAACTTCTTCGATACAGCCAATCTTAGTGTTCTGCCGCTCTTCAATCACACGGACGAAAGTAGAAGCTTCGTTGAGCGAAGCGAAGGTGCCGGTGTCGAGCCAGGCAACCCCGCGATTCAAGATGCCCACTTTCAGTTTCTTACGTTCGAGATAAACTTGGTTGACCGTCGTGATCTCGTATTCTCCGCGGGCTGAAGGCTCGATCGTTTCAGCGATTTCAACGACGTCGTTATCGTAGAAATAAAGGCCGGGCACCGCATGATTTGACTTCGGCTGCTCTGGCTTCTCTTCAATGGAGATAGCGTTTTTAGCGGCATCGAATTCCACTACTCCGTAACGCTCGGGGTCTTGCACTGGCGCTGCAAAAATCACGGCACCGTCGGGGTCGGTGTGACTGCGCACGAGCTCACCAAAACCAGCACCGTAGAATATATTATCCCCTAAGATCAAAGCGACCTTATCATTTCCGATAAATTCTTTGCCGAGCACGAAGGCCTGTGCGAGTCCGTTCGGTTTTTCTTGCACAGTATATTCAAACCGACAGCCAAGTTCGGCGCCATCGCCGAGCAAGCGTCTAAACGCAGCTTGATCCTCTGGTGTGGTGATAATTAGAATTTCCCGAATCCCTGCTAACATTAGCACAGATAGCGGATAGTAGATCATCGGCTTATCATAGATCGGCATTAGTTGCTTCGATACGGCTAGCGTGATCGGGTGAAGACGGCTTCCAGAGCCACCAGCGAGTATAATTCCTTTACATGGGCTATTCATATGCTTTGGAGTTAGCTGTTTTTTCCGAGGCGCTCAAGCTGGTAACTGACGTCGAGAATTTGTTGAGTCCATGCCTTATTTTCGAGATACCATTGCACCGTTTCTCGAAAGCCCGATTCATGGTTTTGTTTGGGGATCCAGCCCAGCTCGTCACGGATTTTACTCGCGTCGATTGCATAGCGGAGATCGTGTCCAGGGCGATCCGTAACAAAAGTAATTTGCTCGGCATAGCTCTTGCCGTCTGTTCGTGGTTGGAGCTCATCCAATATAGAGCAAAGCAGTCGCACCAAATCGATGTTTTGGCGTTCGTTGTTGCCACCAATGTTGTAGGTCTCACCAACAGTTCCTTTGGATAATACGGTGTAGAGTGCATCTGCGTGATCGCTGACATAGAGCCAATCGCGGATGTTTTCGCCCTGACCATAGACAGGAATGGCTTCGCTGCGTAGGGCTTGTAAAATGACGACTGGTATTAGTTTTTCAGGAAATTGATAGGGGCCGTAGTTGTTGGAGCAATTCGTAACTAATACGGGTAATCCGTAGGTGTCGCTCCAAGCGCGGGCGAGGTGATCTGATGCGGCTTTAGAGGCGGAGTAGGGTGAGTGCGGGGCATAGGGAGTGGTTTCAGAGAACAAGCCCTTGGATCCCAGAGAGCCATAAACTTCGTCTGTGGAAATATGAAGAAAGCGAAAGACGCCTTTGTCTGAATCTGTGAAGCTCTTGTATAACCTGCGTGCCGATTGGAGCATGTTTAAAGTGCCTACGACATTGGTTTGAATAAAGGCATCAGGCCCGTCTATAGACCGATCTACGTGACTTTCGGCCGCGAGGTGCATAATCCAGTTGGGCTGGTAGTCTGCGAATACTGCATCTAATGCGTGCTTGTCGCAAATATTCGTTTGGATGAATTGATACCGAGGGTGTCTTGCGAGGTCGGAGAGTGAATTGAGATTGCCCGCGTAAGTGAGTGCGTCGAGGTTGAGGACGGAATGCTCGGTTTCTTTTATGAGCATACGAATTAAATTACTGCCGATAAATCCAGCGCCACCAGTGACTAAAATTTTCATTGAAGCTAACCAAACCGTTGTCCTCGTAATTGTCGATTCGTAATGTAAGCAAAATGCTTGCCTTGTTCTGCTAATCTTGCTCCTTTTTCGAATTACGGGGGAATCGACTCAGGAAGTATCGTTCGCCGGTGCAATCGTAGATGATTTTATTACTCGAATTCAATTTCAACAAGATTGTGAGCGGTTTGACGGCATTTTATGCGACCAGGGTCGTCCCCTAGGCATTTGGCGATTTCTCTAATGGTTCTTCCAACATCATCTACTTTCAGCCCGTTGGGGATCTTTTCGAATTTCGAACGTTTGATTCGAGTATGCTCTCGTTTGAGTAATTTACTGCTCTTGAGGTAGTTGAGATAGTTTATTTGCTCTTTGAACCATAGTATGAATCGTCTTGGAAAATTGAAGTGTATGGGGGGTTGTGGCGCGACCTTAATGCAATTGAGGACGTTGGCGATCTGCGTGGAGGCTAAAGGTCCATCTAGGCAGCTAACAATTCCATCCAATCGATCAATCGCTGATTTTTTTAGGTCTTTTGTGCGCTTGTCCTTGGAGTCACGTAAAAAATTTAATATTCCATTTGCGGATGTTGTTGAATCCAACAATTCAAACGGTAGTGTGTCTGTGATCCCTGGTCGTTCAATGTTGTCGTGATATTGGATGGAGGGAATTCCCATGCAGACTGCTTGGATGCCGACGGTTGAACCGAATTGGATCGTACCTTCGGAGGCTAGAAGCCATGGAGACACATCACCTTTGTGTTGGATGTATACTTTAGGCAAGTCTCGCACGTGCTTCTCCCATTCATCTATGCTTTCTGATGTGTGTGGACGAACTATGATATTTTCGTTTTCATCAAGTTTAGGGGATAGTTCGTGAATCAGTTTGATGCAGGATTTGAAGTTGTTGTAGTTGTAATCAATTCGAGACGAATCTTGATTATAATGTTCGGCATGAGACTTCACGGCTTCATGGTAATTTGACTCTGAAATCGCCCCGAAACTCGAAATTAAAAGATAGAATTCCCCATTCTCTTTTCGTATTCGCTCAGTTTCTGAAGTGTAAAGTTGGTGGAAAGTTTCTCTCCATAGGTCTAATCGGGGCCAGCCGAGCGCATGGACTTTAACTCCTCTGAAATTTCCTAATGCCTCCATGGAGGATTTGTGTACATCACCTATAGCAAATGTATGTTCATAATTTACGGCGGACACTGCGGAGTAGCGATTAGTCAGATAATTAGTTAGCTCTGATTTGGGTAGTGATGGTCCCATCTCTTCATCTAGGAATACAAAGTGAGCACCAATGGTTTTTCTGAGTCGTGCGGCGTTTTTATTCCAAGTACTTTTGTGGAAGAAGATGCATCCGTCTACTTTGCCTTCCAATTGCTTCAGTGCCCTGAAGGAACCTATATAGACACGCATACCAGCCTTTGCGCATTCAAGTGCGAGCAAGCACTTCGGTACTAGCTCGCGAGCGGCGATCTCGATACTGAAGATTACGGTCTTTTTAGGCTCAGGCATTGGGGGCATCAGGCTGGATCATATCCCAGTTCGCAGGTTCACCTCGCTTTATGTCTCTTGCGGCAGCCTTGCCTATGAGCGGCTCATAGTGTCTAGGGTGGAGGCCGAGAGAAGGGCGCACAATGCGTAGATTTTCTTCACTAAAGAGTGTTCCAGCCGTAATGTTTTCGGAAACGTAGATTGAACGGCGGAACATCAATGACTTCTTTTCTGCGTCAGAAGTACCATAGGTTGGCGTGCCCAGACTTTCCCATGCACGCTTTGTCTCCACGACGAGCGATTGCATTTCAGCGGGTTCTAGTGAGAACGAGCTATCAACCCCGCCATCAGCGCGACATAAAGTGAAATGCTTTTCCACCACACTAGCTCCGTGCGCGATCGCTGCCACGGCGACGCCTACACCCATGGTGTGGTCGGATAACCCCGCCTCGCAGCCAAAACGCGACTTGATGTCTCGTATCGTCGAGACGTTGCTGTTCTTAGGTGAAGCCGGGTAGGTGCTGGTGCACTTTAGTAGGCAAAGATTCTTGCAGCTACTTTCTCTCGCGGCATCGACTGCTTCTTGAATCTCATCTTCAGTGGCCATGCCCGTTGATATAATGAGTGGCTTACCCGTCGCAGCGACTTTTCGAATCAAAGGGAGGTGGTTGATTTCAAACGACGCGATCTTGTAGGCCGGGACGTCCAGGGTTTCAAGGAAGTCGACTGCAGTTTCGTCGAAGGGTGAGCTGAAACAGATTAATCCCTTTTCTTTGGCGCGCTGCATGATGTGTGCATGCCATTCCCAGGGCGTGGATGCTTCGTTGTAGAGGTCGTGTAGATTTCGCCCATCCCACGGGCTGTTGGGGTCGTTAATCTCAAACTCGCCTCCTTTGACGTCCAGTGTGATGGTGTCTGCGGTGTAGGTCTGCAACTTGATGGCATGGGCACCCGCTTTAGCGGCGGCATCGACGATTTGTAATGCCTTCTCGATGGACTGATTATGATTGCCCGACATCTCGGCAATGATGAATGGGGGATACGCTTCACCAATGTGGATGGTGCCAATTTTGAAACTATGGTTCATGTCTGGATATTTAGAATCTACGATTTGATATCCGCAATGGTTGAATTAGCTCTTGGTTACATCTTCTCCAAATAAACCTTATAGGTGTGGCCATGTATTTTGAAATAGGCAGGGAAACGTTTTGGATCGCAAACACGAATTAGATCGAACTGTTCAGCGATTGATCTATGCGCGTTGATCGCACTGTCTTCAGGCGTGCGCTTCTCTAGATAAGTTGGCTGTAATTGATGATTTTGTGCTTCAGGCTCAATTACGTCAAATTTGTCTAGTGCGAAGTTCATCAATCTTAGTTCGGCATTAAATAAATATGTGTTAATCTCATCCCAAAGCGCGTGTTTGGGAATCTCGATGGTTAGTTTTTGCCATACATCACCATTGTCTATTTTGTCGTCAGCCTCAAAGAGAGAGACTGTGATTGATTCATCCCCGCGAACGATAGCCCAAATGTGTGGACTCCAACCGCGGTCTTTGGGCAGATCGCCAGCATGGATAACTAGTGTCTTAGTGAAAAGCCCTCGCGCGCTTTTGCTGATCATTTCATTACAAGAAATCAAGAATAAGATATCTCCTCCTTTGAGTTCTGACTGCTCTCGAAGCAAAGAAACGTCATGATACATTTTTTGCCTTTCAATCCACTCTTGTAGCGCGGAGTTAATCGGGTGGTTCTTATTTGAACAAAGTATTGTGACTTTCATTGTGGACTTAGAATCGGCGGTAATGTTGATGATGGCCTAAGGTAGATCGGATATTCCATTTTGTAAGCAATATTAAGCAACTTTACCATCTAGCATGTAAGATGCGATTCTTTGAGCGCCTTGGGCATCGATGGCTTCTAGGCACGTGTCCGACATGAGTTCACGTTCGGCATTTGCGTTCATGAAATCTTCGATTTCTTTGTGTAGCGCTTTGGCATCGTAAATGTCAGCGTGCGCCGCTTTGAGCAGCCCAAGACGATCTGCGTGTAAGGTCAACGCGTCTTGATTGGGGGCGACTGTGAAGGCCAGCGAGGGGAGGCCTAAGCAGCAGCGCTCCCAGCTGGTCGAGCCTCCAGCACCGATGGCGGCATCTGCAGAGAGCAAGAGCTCGGCCATCTTATTTGTTTGGACGTGGCAGGTATAGTTCTCCTGCTGGCAGATACTTTGAATCGTATCGCGGGTGGAATGCTCCGCACCGACCACGACATCTACCGCGCAGTCATTTAGCTTTAAGTCGGAAAGTGATTGAAGGACAGGTAGTGTGTAATTTGCTGTGTCCATCCCACCGAAGAAAACGAATAGGTGCTGAACCTTTCCCTTGCGAGTTTGGGCCCGCTCACGCGCATCGCAAAACTCAGGCCGAAGCATCGCATATTTGACGCCCAGAAGTGATGTTGCCTGATCAGGGATGTGCTCGACGTAGCGAGTGGACATATCTGCGTATAAGTTTTGGTCGACTAACACGTCGCAATCATGGTCGCGGTCAGCGAGATCATCGATCACGAGTATCTTTTTTGTGAAAGGACGCAGTGCAGTTTCCCAGCGGTGATCGATTCCGTAGTGGTCGATGATTAACCAGTCAGAGTCGAGTGCTTCGAGAATCGTTTGCGTCTGATCTGCGTCTTGGTTTTGGCTGGTGCCTAGGAAGTGTGCGTGGGGCAACTCATTGCTTGGCTCCGTTTGGCAGTCCTCGCCGATCCGAATGCTTTGGTATGATTTTGACTCGATGAAGTCCTGTAGATATTCGGGGAGATGGCGTGAGATGAAGGTGCAGCGTGCGCCTAGTTGCTTGAGTGTGTCTGCCAGCGTTAGGCAGCGCATAATATGCCCTGTGCCAATCATGGCGGAGGCATCGACTCGAAATGTGATCTGCATACTTACTTTGATTGCAGGTGGTAAAGCTGCTCTGCGCAATCCCAGTCCTCAGGCGTGTCGATGTCTTGAACCTGATTTCGAGGCAAACTCACAGGTGCCGACTTTGCCGCGAACATATTATCGCAGTCCATAAAAGCGTCGCGTCGCCCCCAATAGAACTGGCCGGCATCGTGATAGGCCTCGCGCAAATCTTGCGAGCGTGTGTTGGCATGTTTGGGCTGAAACATTTTAACGGTGCCGTCTTCGGGTTTTACATAGAGCGCACGCTGAATGGGGAAGGCGTAACTGGTGACGGAAAAGGCGAAGTCGAGCGCAGTATCTTGTTTCAGGTAGTCATGACCTTTGATTAGGTTCGGTGACTTAAGAAAGGGAGCTGTGGCGTAGATGCAGCAGATGAGCTTCAGCTTAGCTTGCTGTTGCGCTTCGATGGCCTCGATGGCGTGTCGAATAACTGGCAAGGTCGGAGTGTGATCATCCGAAAGCTCAGTAGGGCGCTCGAAGGGGCAATTCGCGCCATATTTGGTGGCAATTTGTGCAATTTGTGCATCGTCGGTGGAGACTATGACCTGATCAAACAAATGACTACGGATCGCTGCTTTGATGGAATAGGCGATCATCGGTTTACCGCAGAATTCCTTGATGTTTTTGCCTGGAATACGTTTGCTCCCGCCGCGTGCGGGAATCACTGCGATGGTTTTGGCTGTGCTCATGGGGCAAGTTTATTGACGCTGCGGATCACGGTCTCGACATCGGCATCAGTCATCTTGGGGAAGAGGGGCAGGCTGAGCGTCTGTTCGTAGTAGGCTTCTGCGTTCGGGCATTTGCCGACGCCGTAGCCAAATTGATTTCTATAGTAGGGCTGAAGGTGCACTGGGATGTAGAGCACTTGGCTGCCGACGCCTTGCTCACGCAGACGCTGCATGACTTCGCTGCGCGATAGGCCAAGCATCTTAAAGTCGATCAGCACAGAATAGAGGTGCCATGAGATATACGCGGTATTTGCTGACTGTGAAATTTGCGGTGTCTGCAGCCAGGGCAAATCGGCAAAGGCTGCATTATACTTTGCAACAATGGCACGTCGGCGTTCTATAAAGCTAGGCAGTTTCTTAAGCTGGCTACGTCCGAGGGCACACTGCAGATCGGTAATGCGGTAATTATAGCCGAGGCTTTGCATCTCGTAATACCAGCCACCCTTCTCTTGATGTGTAGCGGAGTCGCTCCCGAGTCCGGTGAACTCGTCCGACTCGCGCGTGATGCCGTGGCTGCGTAAGAGGCGTGCGCGGTGGGCGTATTTGTCGTTGTCCGTTACTAATACACCACCTTCGCCGGTAGTCATTGTTTTCACTGGGTGGAAGCTGAAAGTCGTGATGTCTGCCCAAGGGTGACCGCCAATTTTATAATCCGTGCCATCGATAGTGAACCCACCGCCTATGCCGTGGCAGCCATCTTCGATGATAACCGCACCATGCGAACGGGCGATTTTGGCGATTGCTGGCATGTCTGGCGATTGGCCGGCATAGGCGACTGCGACGACAGCTTTAGTGTCGTTTTGCCAGCCTTCAGCCAATGCGTCAGGGCATAGATTGTAGGAAGCAGGGTCAATGTCTCCGAAGTCCGGTGTAGCACCGACAAATGCCGCGCAATTTGCCGATGAGACGAATGTGTTCGGACTGGTGACCACGCGGTCGCCTGCGCCGATTTCAGCGACAAGCATCGCTAGGTGTAGGGCGGCAGTGGCATTGTTGACCGCGACCGCGTGTTTTGCGCCGACCATGGCGGCGAATTCTTGCTCAAAGGCATCGACCTGTGGGCCGCAGGTTAAGAAGTCTGATTTTAGAGTAGCAACCACCGCAGCAACATCATCGTCATCGATCGTTTGTTTTCCGTAAGGTAACATAGGTAATCAAAAGGCACAGTTAATGGCTATGCATTGAAGTTTGCATCAACATGCTCAGTGATCAACGCGCGCAGACCTTTGACTGTTTCGAAGTCCTCGTTCTCTCCAGAAGTATAACTGAAACAAGAGGGGACCTTCCGTGCATCAAATTTTTTAATGTAGGAATCTAAATCCCATTTCGTGACTTGAGGTAAGATGACATAATACTCACCCAAGTCGTAAGTCGTGAACGAGTCGGAACTCGTAATCATTTCCTCGTGAATTTTTTCGCCAGGGCGAATGCCAATCACTGGATGTTCGCATTCAGGGCCAATTGCTTCTGCAACATCAGTAATCCTATATGACGGTATCTTAGGCACATATAGCTCCCCTCCCCACGAATGTTCCATCGCATGCAGCACCATTTTTACGCCGTCAGCCAATGAAATATTAAAACGAGTCATAGTCGGTTCGGTGATCGGTAAAACGCCTGAAGCCCGGCGATTGAGGAAAAAGGGTATCACCGATCCATTCGATCCCATTACATTGCCATATCGTACCACTGAAAATTTCACATTTTGCTTACCCACAATATTATTCGCGGCTATGAAAAGTTTGTCTGATGCCAGTTTCGTCGCACCATACAAATTAATCGGAGCACAAGCCTTATCCGTAGAAAGCGCTACTACATCAGTGACATTACTACCAAGGGTCGCTTTAATTACATTTTCCGCTCCTCCAATATTAGTTTTTACACATTCATCTGGATTATACTCCGCGATATGAACATGCTTCATAGCAGCCGCGTGAATGACATAATCAACGCCAATGAAAGCACGCTTCAAGCGTTCTAAATCACGCACATCCCCAATGAAAAAGCGGATCATTGGGTATTGGTCGACTGGATACTCTTGCGCCATCTGGAACTGCTTTTGCTCATCGCGAGAATATATAATCAAGCGCTGCACTTTAGGCCATTTTTCCAAAATAGTCTTAGTCAGCTCCTTTCCGAGTGAACCGGTTCCACCAGTGATCAAGATGCTTTTTCCGTTTAGCATTTATGTAAGGATATTGAGTGTTGAAATAATAAAGTGCTGATATTTACAAAAACTACAAGAGTCATGGTTTGTGCTATACTTACAAATGAAGTATAAGTTTAAGTATATTCTGTCTGTGAAGCCTATTATCTGCAAGAACTGTTTCAACTTCTTGTAGCCTCATCGTAGGTCCAGTGAAGTGTATATTCATCAATTAGAAGGTTCTTTGACCTCGACGGACAATCCTATACAATCTCGTTTATGCGGGACGTTTCTTGAGGAGACGCTTCTTCGAGGCGACTAGGTGCGTGATTCGTTGGCAGACTTTGTCCCAGAACAGTGAATTGGTGTCTGCGCTAGAGTAGTTGCGTATGAAGAGCCGCTTTTCCACCTGCGTCAATTCGAGGTGGGTGGCCGAGTAGAAGAGGGCGCCGATCTCCTTCACTTGTTTGGATGCGGGGATCTGCGAATACTGGCGCATGCGGTGCAGATCGATCAGGTGCAGGTCGAGCGCGTCGCCTTGCTTGAACTGGCTCCAGTCGCGGTCTTTGAGCATGAAGTGGCAGAGGTATAAGTCCGAGTGTACGCAACCAGCTTGGTGAAAGCGCTTGGCCACCTTCGCTACGGCCACGATGAGCTCGCTACGGATCAGTGCAATCTGCGCCTCAGAGAGCGTCTCGAATTTTTGGTGAATGAGTGAGAGTTTGACCATGCCTTGCATCTCGCGAGACATCAGGAAAGAGTGAATCTCGGCGGGGTTGCATCCGCGCTCACCGAAGGCGACGGGCGAGAGTGTCGATATGCCAAGTGCTTCGAGTGTCTGAATACCCTCCCACTCGGTGCTAGCACCCAGAGCGGGGCGCTTAAGCGAGCTGAGGTTCTTAAAGATTTCACTCCAGCCCACGCCTTTGTGCTTCTTTAAAAAGTAGGCCTCGTTCTCAATTTCGACGCGTATTGTTTGGCGACGGTCAATGAAGCGTTTGCTGTCGCCCGCCATTTCCATGATCTCGGAAAAAATGTCCGGGCTGTCGGCGAAGGCGGTATTCAGCGACGGGTTGAGGTAGTGTAGTCCCGCGCGATTGTTGGCTGGCTTGGCAGTGGACTTTGCGAGGTGTACGGCGTAGAGTTTTTCGTAGTGGCTGACTGTTTCGTCCCAAGAATATTGAAGTGCCAGCCCGCGGCAGGCTTTTTGAATATCTTTTCTGTCAGTCTGTTTAAAGAGTTTTTCAGCCGCGCCCGTCATCGCATTACAATCGTCAGCCGTGGGAACGACGACGCCTTGGAGCTCCGATTCGATCAGTTCTGCCGCGCCATTAGTGCGGGTGGTGATCACGGGCACGCCGGTGGCGAGGCTCTCCAAAATGGTATTGGCAAAAGGATCTTCGCGTGTGGGAAGAATGAAAACATCGGCCGCACCGTAGAAGCGCTCTGAGTTTTTACAGCGTCCCATGAAGTGCACGGTCGAGCCAAGGTCACGTTCTTCGACGCCTTTACGGACTGTCATGTTACGTTCTAGTCCCACCACGATGAGGTGTAGGGGCTTGTCCGGCATCCTTTGTTGCAAATTCTCAAAGACTTGCACGGTTTGCACTAGTCCCTTACGGCGAAAGTCGTTGCCCACAAAAAGGAGCACGCGGGCATCTAGCGGTATGTTTAATTCGTTTAGAATCAGTGCACGGTGCTGTTCGCGCAGGCTAGGGTGGAAGCGTTCAGTGTCGACTCCGTTACGGATCACAGATACGCGACTTCCATCGACCTCGCAGTAGCGCTCCAGATCGCGGCGCGTCCGGTAGGAGTTTGTCACGAGCGTGGTTTGGTAATTCTTGTAGGTATCTCGCTCTAGACGGAGAATAGTTCGGTTACGTAGGCTGAGTTTGGAAAAAATACTTTTAAAGCCCTTGTAGTTGCGGTGTAGGTGCGCGGCTTGTGGTGGGTCGGCGAGGCGATAGATGTCGGCACCTGTCATTCGGCTAAAAGCGTGCACGATGTCGAACTCCTCTTGCGCGATCGCTTTCTTGGCAAAGTAGGGGAAGGAGAGCGTCTTGGCGATCGATGAGAATTGCCAGCCGCGCACCTTATGAACGGTCACCCCTTCGAGCGCGCATTCGTTCGGCTCAGAGGTGAAGACGTGTACATCGTGCCCGCTCCGTGCTAGTCCTGAGGCGATGGAGCGCGTCACGCCCTCGACTCCGCCGATCTCGGGGCTGAATAGTCGAATGGCGATAGCGATTTTCATGTTTTATCGGTGCACGCGTCAGCGGGCTTAGGGTCGCCTAAGCCTTCGCAAAGTCGGGCGCGCCTTCTTTACGAATTAGGATGTTTTCCATGATTAGAAATTGAAGATCTGAACCATATAGCATATTAAGCGCGTCTTCCGGAGAGCATACCATTGGCTCGCCTCGGCGGTTGAGGGAGGTGTTCAGGCAGACGCCGTGACCGCGTAGTCGCTCCAATTCTTTGATCAAATCGTAGTAGGGCTTGTTGGTGTCCTCTGTGACGATCTGGGCACGGGCGGTACCGTCTTCGTGTACGACTTCGGGCACGCGTGGTTTCCAGTGCTCTGCCATGTTAAAAGTAAAGGTCATGTAGGGTGCCGGGTGACTAGACTGAAGCATATCTTCCGCCACCGTATCGAGCATACTAGGGCAAAAGGGACGCCAGCGTTCGCGGTATTTGATTTGCTCGTTAATACGATCAGCCACGCCAGGGTAGCTAGGATCGCCAAGGATACTACGGTTACCGAGGGCGCGTGGACCAAATTCTAGGCGGCCTTGGAACCAGGAGAGTGGGTTGCCGGCGGCGAGAATTTGTGCGCCAGTGGTCGACGGATTATCGAGTATTTCCCAAGTCGGGTTTTCCTTGTGAGATTTACAGGCTTCGATGCACTCTTCCGTCGTGTATTCTGGTCCGAGATAGGCGTGCTTTTGTGGCTGAATGGTTTCGCCGGCTTCATGCGCGGCGTAGGAGGCCGCGCCGATTGCCGTGCCTGAGTCGCTCGCTGCGGGTTGCACGAAGAGTTCGTTTACGTAGGGCAGCGCCATTAGGCGTTGATTCAGCTTCACGTTGAGCGCAACTCCCCCTGCGAAGGCCAGCTTGCCGGTCTCTTTGAGGATGTCGCCTAAGTAAAAGTCCACCAAGTGGAGAGCCACATCTTCGAGCAGTTGCTGCATGGAAGCTGCGTAGTCGATGTAAGGATCGTCGATCTCGTCACCTTGGCGCTTGGGACCGAGCCAGTCGATCAGCCCGGGGCTGAAGTAGTAGCCTTTGCCGTTTTCTTTATAG
>Ga0209710_1001043_pt1 | contig 22453 bp, 25 predicted proteins | sample ArcticOcean_MG_C_5_FD_187436 | JGI IMG/M metagenome (GOLD analysis project Ga0209710, IMG submission 187436) | Marine microbial communities from western Arctic Ocean - ArcticOcean_MG_CB4_138 (SPAdes) (version 2) | ecosystem: Environmental > Aquatic > Marine > Oceanic | place: Arctic Ocean...
TTGTTTAACTTGTTGTTGTTTAACTTGTTGTTGTTTAACTTGTTGAACTTGTTTAACTTGTTGTTGATTTTGTTTAACTTGTTGTTGATTAACTTGTTGTTGTTTAACTTGTTGTTGTTTAACTTGTTTAACTTGTTGTTGATTAACTTGTTGTTGATTTTGTTTAACTTGTTGTTGATTAACTTGTTTAACTTGTTGTTGATTAACTTGTTGTTGTTTAACTTGTTGTTGTTTAACTTGTTGTTTAACTTGTTGAACTTGTTTAACTTGTTGTTGTTTAACTTGTTGTTTAACTTGTTGTTGATTCGCTTGTTGTTGTTTAACTTGTTGTTGTTTAACTTGTTGTTTAACTTGTTGAACTTGTTTAACTTGTTGTTGTTTTCTTGTTTGTTGTAGTTGTTGTTGATTCACTTGTTGTTGATTCACTTGTTGTTGATTCACTTGTTGTTGATTAGCTTGTTGTTGATTCGCTTGTTGTTGATTCGCTTGTTGTTGTAGTTGTTGTTGTAGTTGTTGTTGTTGTTGTTGTTGTCGTTGTAGTTGCTGTTGCTGCTTAAGTAAAACATTATTTTTAGTTTTATTCATTATGGTTTGATTATTAACAATTTTTTTTTGTAAATTTTTAATAGATATATTTAAATTTTGTTTTTGTTTATTATCTTGTATTATTTGATTTTGTTGTATCTGCTTTAGCGGCATAACCTGGTTTACCTGTTGTAGTTGTTGTATATTGTAGTTGTTACTGTTGCTGCTATTCCTGTTGTTTATGTTATTGCTGCTAGTGTTGTTGCTGCTATTCCTGTTGTTTGTGTTGTTGCTGCTATTTCGGTTGTTTGTGTTGTTGCTGCTATTCCTGTTGTTTGTGTTGTTGCTGCTATTTCTGTTGTTGGTGCTGTTGCTGCTATTTCTGTTGTTTGTGTTGTTGCTGCTATTCCTGTTGTTTGTGTTGTTGCTGCTATTTCTGTTGTTGGTGCTGTTGCTGCTATTTCTGTTGTTTGTGTTGTTGCTGCTATTTCTGTTGTTTGTGTTGTTGCTGCTATTTCTGTTGTTTGCGTTGTTGTTGGTGTTGTTGTTGTTACTGTTGCTACTATTCCTGTTGTTGTTGCTACTATTCCTGTTGTTTGCGTTGTTGATGTTGTTGTTGGTGGTAGTGGTGTGGGACGGTGGTGGTGGTGGTAGTAGTAGCGGTGATTGTGGTGGTGATGATGGTGGTGATGATGGTGGTGGTAGTGGTGGTGGTTTTTGTTGTAAATTATTTGGGTTAGATAGATCGTTCGCTTTTTTAATCAATGTATCAAATATATTTGCATATTCTTTTTTTGATTCATTGTCTAAAGATTCTAAGAATCTTTCTTTTGTATCATTTTTATTTAATTTAGATAAATCACCATCATCTATTATATATAGTAGCATCACATCTATCATAACATTTTTCCGGTCATCATTATTTCCAATATTATTTAATATATTTTTTATTTTATCATTATTAATTTTATTATTAATTTTATATTTGTTTGGGATATCTAAAAATTTTCGTATAATATCTATCCCTTCTCCAGGAAGTGTTTCATTATTTTGTCTTAAAATAAAAAATCTTAATGCTAGTATTACATCTGCTTTATCTACATTTTTGGATTTTATATAATCTTCTATTAATTTTTTTCCTGCTATTATATCTTCATTAGTATTTGATAAATTTTTTAATTTATTATATAAATCTTCAATATTCGATGGTGTCGCTTCGGTGATTTTCATATTTTTAATTTGTTGTTGTAATTGGTTATTTAAATTTTGGTTGACGTTAGTGGGGGGTGGTTTTTTAAGTTGAATAATGCTTTCTACTGTATTTATTATTACCTGTAATTCTTGAGTCGGATCTTTTTTTAATAAGCCACGACCAAGATTATTAGCTGTTAATTTAAGATTTTTATAATTATTTCTATTTTCCTTTAATTGATTTAATTTTTCTTCAAGTTCTTCTTTATTCATTTGGTCAAGTTTTTTTTTTTTTTAATTTTTTATTTTTTTTTTTTTTTTTTTTTTGTTTTTTTTTTATTTTTTTTTTTTTTTTTTTTGTTATTTTTTTTTTTTTTTGAATTCGTAATTACTTTTGATCTGTTTGATCTGTTTCTATTTAACCTTGACATTATATCTTTCATCCCCCCACCTACTGCACCTTCTTCATAAAAGGTATCACTAAACATATTTCCATTCTTATTTGAAATATATAATGTTGCCATAATTTAATATATTAAAACATTTTATTAACTTCTTAATAATTTTTAATAATATCTACATTATTTCTTACTGATGCATTAAATATTTTTTCATTACAATCCAATTCAATAGGTTTATTTGAATTATTCATCATATTATATTTATTTTTTTCCATTTTATGATGTTTATGTTTGATTTCTTTTTTATCAAAATCAAACATATTGTATAAATATCCCATCTTTGAATCTATTTCACTTTCATCTGATTTTTCATTATGACACCCAGTATCATCTTTACTTGATTTCCTTTCATCTTTATTTTTTTTATTCATTTCTTTCTTTGCTTTTGCTTCAACTTCTCCATTCATCTTATTTTTACCAATTCCATAATATTCCATAAGTTGAGAATATATATTATTCACATTATCAATATCAATTATTGTATTTTTACTTTTAATTGAATATGTCTTATTTGTTAATATCATCTCAAATAAAATAAATAAAATTGAAGTTCGTTGTATTATATTACATTTTTTCAATTTCCAATTAAATATTTCATAACAAATATCAAAGGTATTATCTAATTTTGGATTGTTTACATAATTTTTATAAATTTTAAATAATTCAAATAGTAGTATTATTAAATGGTCTTTAAATATTTCATTAATTGTTTCAATATTTTTTATTAATTTAACTCTTTTAAATTTATTAATAATTGTATTTAACAAATCAAACACTTTATTTTTATTACTAGATGAAATGTAATAAATTAATTCTAAAAAATGATTATGTGTTTCAGGTGGAACATATTGAACGATTGTAATATAAGTTTTTTTATTAATATCTACTAAATTTTTTAATAAAAAATTTTTATCAACCGATAGTCCAACTTCATATCCTTTTTTATAATATTTTTTTTCAGATTTTTCCAAAAACATTAATTGGTTAGACAAAATATTAAAATGAATTTTTTCTTGGGTTAAATATATTTTATTAAAATTCTTAATAATTTCCATACAATGTGAAATATTTTTAATTATAGATATATCGTTAATATAAAAATCAAAATACATTTCAATTATAGTCTCTAATAATAATGATGCATGATTATTACAAATAAAATCTGAAGTATTTAATTGAATATTTTTAATATCTTTATCAAATATAGCAATTTTATAATTTTCAATCATAGTTTTCTTGTTAACATTTAAATTTGTCCAATTCTTCATTGTTTTAATTAATTTAATAAAAAATTTTTATATAACATTCATAACAAAAAAAACAAAAATATTTTTTGTTTTTTTGTTTTTTTGGTTTTTGTTTTTTTTGGTTTTTGTTATGTTTTAATTAATCTTCTGATTATTATTATAGGTTTTGTTTTTGATGAATCGTCAAAATTATCATAGCATACATACATTCTAGTTTGGATTTCATCACCTGATAGAAATATTTTATTGTTTTTTGAAATATCAAAACCAGACGAACCATTCCATTTACTAATTTCACACATCAATACAGAATATAAATATCGTTCTTTTTTTTTTGTTGTAGAAGTTTTATAAAATCCATTCATATCCTTATTTTCATCTGTAAATTGATTTCGTGAATATTTAGTTTTACATCTATTCCAAAATTCAACCAATTGTTCACCTTCATCTATTCTATATTCATCTTTTTTAACATGGTATAAATCATTCGAATTAGTATCAACTAATTGGGATGAATTTCCACTTAATTGTAAAATATTTTTTACACTATTGAATGTTCCAGTGCTAAATGTCATTTTTTCTTTTATATCATAAGTTGTAGTATTTGTATTCCAAGGAATATTTTCTTTAAATATCATATTATTATCCCATAAAGTTTCATAATTTTTAAGAGTTTCAATGTTTGTAAAACATATACTAATACCATTATCATCATAACCAGTTAATCTTCCAATTGAACCTTGAATAATAGTTGAGTCATTAATTGTTATACAATATCTTTCATATGAAATACCAATATATTTTTTTATTTGTGTCTTTGCACATCGTAAAATTTCACAATAAAATATAAATGTATGTTTTTTTAGAGGTGTTTTTAACAAATCATTTATATCTTGTTTTTCAACTTTAAGATAATCTATATTATAGATACAATTTTCTTTGAAAATAGATTTAAAATTATTAATAACATTTTCTTGCTTATCATTTCTTTTATTTGGCACTCTAATTAAATGATATAATGGATTTTCATATTTTTCAACAATTGGTAATAGTTCTAATACATTTTCATATATATTTAGATCTTTAAATTGTTTTACTCTATTAGACCTCATCAATTCTTTAGAACCAACATATGAATCACCTGGTTCAAGTTTAATCTTGATTGAAAATTCTTCCCAATCATCCAAATCATTAATATTTCCATCAGGTGTTGCTGAAAATTGAATTAACTTAATATCATTTTTGAGCAAATTATCAAGATCATAAAATCCACACTTTTTAAATGTTTTTTGTAATGTTTGAGACTCTTTACATGCAATATGTATTTCATCCATAATAATCAATAAATTTTTTTTTAAACGAATATCTTTAATAAAAGAATTGGGTAAATTAGCTCTATGAAATACACGCTCGTATATAGAATCAGGCATTCTGTCTTTTGTATCTTTCTTCCATGCTTTATCTGATAAACCAGTTATAATATAAATGTTATCAATTGGAATATTATTTGTTAACATATATAATTTTATTATTGATGTCATACATCCTGTTTTACCTGTCTGTGTTTTACCATATACAAGAACATTAGTTTTTTTTTTATCATTAAAAACATTACATACTTTTAAAGCACATTCTTTTTGATTATCGTAAAGTCTATTAATACCATTACGATCTTTTATTCTTATTTGTGAAGTAATAATAGTTATTTCATCTGCAATATTTTCTAATTCAGTTTCATTATATTGAATCTCAGCTCTCTGTTTAGTTTCCATTTTAACACAATTTTCCAATGTTGTTTATATTATTTTTAATTATTACAACTTTCACATTTTATTTTATATCATTTATATTCAATTAAATTTAAATTTAAAAATAATTTATTATATTAATATAAATTTTTAATTAAAAATGAGATGTTATAATTGTAATAAAAAAAAAGCAATATTGTTAGATTGTAAATATTGTTATAATGGTTTTTGCTCATCGTGTATAGAAATAATAAAACATTCTTGTCCAAATATAGAAGATTGTCGTAAAAGAAAAAGAGATGAATTAAAGAAAAAATTGTATTCTGAAAAATGTGTTGATAGTAAAGTAATTAAGATTTAGGTTCAATAAGAAAAAGTTTAGCTGTTAATTAACTTTTTCTTTTATTTTTGTATCTTTTATTGGTTCAATAAGAAAAAGTTTAGCTGTTAATTAACTTTTTCTTTTATTTTTTTTTGTTTTTATTTCTTCTCCCTTTTCTCTTTTTTCTCCTTTTTCTCTTTCTTCTCTTTTTTCTCTTTCTTCTCTTCATTCACATCTAAAGACATTACTTTTTTCCATAAATCCACAATTTTGTAATTTGAGAATTTACGGGTATCTCCATTTTCATTCATGTAATTTACAAGGTCTTTCTTTAGTATTTTTTTGATAGAAAGGTCTTTCTTTAACCAATTTGTTAGAACATCTTTTGATTGTTTTGCGATTTGTAATTCACAATCTTTGAAATTATCAATCAAATTTCTGCTAAGAGAAATTGGTAGAATAGGATCTATTATAAGGTGAATCCAAAAATTTGAAATTCTCGTATAGCGAGTAAAATCAAAAATTTTCTTGTCAGAATACAAGTATTTCACATAAATATCATCTGGTAACTTTGAATTGTGTATGAATTTTTTCCGTGAACTTTTACTCTCTAATAAGTTATAAAGGGTTTTTAATATGTAATCTTTTTCTTCATCATCCCCTCCATTTATGGAAAACTTTTTTCTTCCACCATTCATCATCATTTCGTTAACCGACAGTTTTTTGTTGTAAATTTTCCAATAGTTGTAACGGGGATTCCATGCTATCATAATGGAAATATGATCATTGATTTCTTTTTGATTTTCCAAATGGACTTTTTTCGCAATCATTTCCGCAATGTCTTCGCATACATTGAACTTTTTGAATACAGCGTCCATTTTTGAGAGCGTATACACAGTTGTTTGTTAGTGGGTGTTATTATCAATTACAACTTTCACATTTTATTTTATATCATTTATATTCAATTAAAATTATTTGTAATTAAATTAAATGATCTACAATTAATATAAAAAAATTAATATTATATGTATTTAAAAATATTTATATAATATTATATATAATATGTATTTAGAACCACTCCTCACTGAAACTAAAAGTAGATTTGTTGTTTTCCCAATACAATATGATGACATATGGTCAATGTATAAGAAACATGTGTCCACTTATTGGACTGTAGAAGAAATAGATTTTTCTAAAGATGGTAAAGACTGGGTAAAATTAACCGAATCAGAACAACATTTTATTAAAAATATTTTAGCATTTTTTGCAGCAAGTGATGGTATTGTTAATGAGAATTTAGTATTAAATTTTATGTCGGAAATTAAAGTTCCGGAAGCACTTGCATTTTATAGTTTCCAAAATGCAATTGAAACAGTGCATTCCGAAACATATTCTTTATTAATTGATACGTATATTAAAGAAGAAAAAGAGAAATCGCGATTATTAAATGCTGTTGAAACAATCCCATGTGTAAAAAAAAAAGCAGACTGGGCATTAAAATGGATTGAAAATGATACTGATAACTTTGCAACAAGACTTATTGCATTTGCATGTGTTGAAGGTATATTTTTCTCAGGTGCATTTTGTTCTATTTATTGGTTAAAAGAACGTGGTGTAATGCCAGGTCTTACATTTAGTAACGAATTAATCAGTAGAGATGAATCCCTTCATACAGAATTTGCAATTCTTCTTTATTCTCATATAACAAATAAATTAAGTGAAGATAAAGTATTTTCTATAATTAAAGAAGCAGTTTTAATTGAAAAAGAATTTATTATTGATAGTCTTCCATGTCGTCTATTAGGTATGAATAGTGAACTTATGTCACAATACATTGAATTTGTTTCAGATAGAATACTTGTTCAATTAGGGTATAATAAAATTTATAATGTTATAAATCCATTTGATTTTATGGATCGTATTGGTCTTGAAGATAAACAGAATTTTTTTGAAGTAAGAGTAAGTAATTATAGCAAAGCAGAATTACATAATACCGAAAATAGTCATTTAGATTTTAATACCACCGATGATTTCTAATTAAAAAAATTAATTAGTTGTTTAAATTTATATAATAAAGTCCTTGTAAAAAAGCATCTGCTAAATCATCTTTTTTTTTATTTGTGTTAAAAAAATCATATAAAAATTCATGATTATTTACCCTATTCTTTAAAATCCAATTTGTATATTCAATTGCTAATTTTTTATTACGTGTATATTTATTTTTAATATTTATAATATAGTCTTGATTATTAATATCATGTAAATTTTTCCCTACTTTTAATTTATTTGAGGCGTTTATTAATTTGATATTCTTAATTTCTCGTCCTAATATAATATGTTGATATTGGAAAAATCCATAAATTATCATTTGAATTGATTTCATGACTGGATTTTTAAGACAAGGTTGATTTTCTAATAATACTTCTGAAATTTCATATTGGTCTAATTCGCTACTTAGTTTGTTATATAAACGTGTTGTTATTTCATTTAGTGGAATTTTTTTACATCTTTCGTCATCATCTAATAATTTAATAATTTCCCATTTATGAATTGATATAGATTTATCTTCATTTTCATACATAATACAATATGCAAGATTTTTTATTCCAATATCAAATGATATTATCATATTTTTATTTTATTATTAAATATAATAATATTTAAACGGATTTCACGGATTTCATTAAAATTAATAATTTATCATATGATGTATTTTTTATATTATTTTTAAAAACATTTTTAATATTCATCCAATATTTATCATTTTCTCTTATATTTTTATTTAAATCTTCATTTTCATACATTTTACTGATATATCTATGATATTTTGATTTAAATCCAGATACATTGGTAGAATGCTCTAATCCTATAATATTTTCAATAATAATATAATATGTTTTTATTATTTTAAGTGGAATATTTTTTAAAAAATCTTCTTGGTATATATAATTATATGAAGGCACATTTATTTGATATTTTTGTTCCAATAATACATTTTTTGTATCATCAAATAACATAATATTTTTTAATTGATTTATATTATCTAAATGATATTTTTGTTTTATTTTTTTGAATATTATTGGTTTAATGATATTCATAGATTTTTTGAAAACTTTATTTTTTTCTATAATATGATTTCTCGTAAATAATGGTCTATTAAATTTAATATTCAAAACTTTTTCAATTTGAGGTATTATTGTTTTCGCCCAATTATCATCAGATGCAGTATAAATGTATATTTCAATATTATTATATTTTTTAATTAAATTTAAAAAATCATCTAAATATGGGCGAATAATATGTGTTTTTAAATTTCTCCGCAATTTTTTAAAATCAAAATTAAACGAATTAGGTTTATTTAATATTATTAATTCTTCTTTTATTTTTGTATAAATATAATATTCTATACTTTGAGGTTTTATATTTCCAATTAATGTTTTATCTAAATCTAATAATATAATAATGGGTTCAATTCGTTTTACTGTAGTTATTCTTGAGCGTTGTGTCATAATCAAAGTAATTAATTTTATTATAAATAATATAAATAATAATAATAATATAATATAAAAAATCTTCATAATAATTAATTTTAATAAATATTATTATAAATTATTAATATCAATTTGATGGAAGCATTATTTCTGTTTTTAATTTTAAAAACATATCTCTAAGAGAATATATATCGAATGATTTAACTTTTACAGGACTTTCTTCTTGAATAACATTATAAAATGTTATATTATTTTTTTGTATATTTTTATTAATTTCATTTAAAGCATTATCTGTAAATTTTAATAAATTTGTATAACAATTATCTATTTTAATTTTTTTATAACAAATATTTATATTTTTAGTTTCATGTCCAATAAGTTCGGGAGTATTTACATGACATAATTTCTTCCAAAATGAGACAGCTTTTTTATTCCATGTTTTTTTTAATAAAATATTTTTAATTCCATTAATAACAGATTTAATATTTTTTATTTCCATTGTTTCGTTATTATTTATAAAATGACCATTTAAATCATATTTATTTATATAAGATTGGAATATTTTATATTTTAATTTTTTATTACAATCTTTAGATTTTTCTATAATAAAAACATGACCTGGAAACCAGCCTTTTTTATTTTCTTTATTTAACATTTCTGTATGGGTTAATAAAATATAATAAAAGTATCTACTATTTATTCTGGAATTATTTAAATCAGTATCAAGTTTATCTAAAATATTTTTTTTTCTTTGCATTTTTTTTTCATTTGATTTTAGTTTATTATATCGTTTAGAAATATTATCAGTATCACAAAAAGACACTTTGTCTTTTATATGTTTTTCACCACCTAATATATATACTAACATTACAGCAGTATTTAAACATTTGGTAGTTTTTAACTTCATATTATAATCCGTCATTTTTATTGATAAATATTGAAATATTGGAACTAAATAATTTAAAATTATGGAAATTACATCACAATCGCTCAAACAAACCTTTACATTTGTTTTTGTTTTATTTACAATTTTATTTTGCATTTATTTATAATTATTAAATTAAATTAACAAAATTAAATATATATATATTAATTATAAAATGTTTGGTGAAATATTTTCTATGAAAAATACATTAATTGGTTTTGCAGTTATTGTCGTTATGAGTTTTGTTATGAATAAAGGAAATATTGAACCCTCTAAAAAAAAGGTAGGTGAAGAAAACTTTAAATCAGGGGATTTAAAAGAAATGTTTACCACTGTTAATACAATTAAAACCGATATAAGTAATATGAAAAATCAATTAGAAAAACTTGTTACTAATTTAACACCACCTATACTAAATAATATAATACCTGTTCCTGTTAAAGGTAAATCTAAATCTAATGATGAGGTTGAAGATGTAAGTGATGACGGTGACGATATTGTTGCAAAAAAAACGTCAACCAGAAAAAAAGAAAAAATTAAAAAAAAAAAAATGAAAACTAAAAATACGTTTGAAGAAAAATTCACTGGTTATAATTCTAATTATGGTCAAGATTTTTTTCTTTTAGATGATTAATTATATTTTGATTAATTATATTATTTAATTATAATAGTATGGTCGAATATTATAAGACTGATAAAGGATATTATTTTAAAAAAACTAAAAATAATAAAGTTAGTAGAATATCATTAAAAGAATATTTAAAATCAAACAATCAAAAAGGAGGTAATAAAAATCAATTAATAGTGAAAGTATATAATCATTTAATCAAAAATAAAATAATTGTTGATAAATTAAATAATGAAAATCAATTACTTATTACAAATAATGTTGCAAATGTACAATCTATAAAAACTAATTTATTTTACTCACATTTATTTGATATTAATGATAAAGCACAACCTATATATATACCCGGTGAATATTCATTAGATATTTTAAAAAAATATTTTGAAATCAATATTAATATTGATATAAATGGAAATATTAGTGATATAAAATTAGGAAATGGGTCTGATAATAATTCTGAATATAAATATAATAAAACAAATATAGATCCATTAAATCCACTTTATCAACTTTTATATGACGAATTATATGATATAAGTAGAATATGGAGTTCCGTAATGAATATTTTTACGTCGCAAAAAAATTTTATAATATTACCAATTTTAATTAATTATGAAAATGGAGGCGGTCATCAAAGTGTTTTAATATTTGATAAATTTAATAAAAAAATATATCCATTTGATCCAAATGATACCAGCGATGAATCTATAGTTTTTAAAATAGCGAATGATATTAAAAATAAAATAAAATTAGATGATTATGATTTAGTTTCAAGTGATAATGTATGCGGTGATATTATAATGAGTCAAAATACACCACGCAATACTGAAAATTGGAGATATAAATGTCCAATTAGTGGATATAAATGTATTGCTGGAAAAGGATATTGTGTTCAAATAACTTTTTATTATATAAATTTTATTGTAAATAATTTTGAAGCAGATAATGATTTAAATAGCGAATTTATACAGACCTTAATATTAACTGATGTTGATACCCGTAATATGTCTATACAAGAATTTGGTAATTTTATAGATAATAAAAATATTGATATAAATACAAATGTAAATGATGTAATAAATGTGTTCCATTTATATCAATATTTTAAAATAAAAGAATGGTTAATAAGTAAAGGATTAAATCCAAATATGGTAAATGTTATTAAGTGATTAAAATTTTTATTAAATATTTTTTATTAAAATTTTTTATTAAATATTTTTTATTAAATATTTTTTATTAAATATTTTTTATTAAATATTTTTTATTAAATTTTCAATAATAATTCCTCCTTTTCTTTCTTCTGGATTAATATATTTCATTCCTAAAAAATTAAAAATATCTTTTTCCGTTTCAAATGATTGTCCATTATTATCCACAAATTTTCCTTCTTTTTTCAAACCATATTCACTTAATGAATATCCTAAAGATAGAGCATAATTTCTCATTTCTATATTGAATTGACCGCTACCTGTAAAATATAATAGAGCAAATGGATAATATTCTTTTTTTGTATATATCATATCCAATCTTCTATTTGTTTTATATCGTGATAATTTACAAATTCCCATAAACTTTTTTTCTCCTTTTGCTAATGTTTCTTTAATATATGTTTCATTTTCAAAACTATCAATAATTTTATTAAATAATTGCGTATTTTCATTTTTAGTAGTACATAATACATCTATATCTCCACTATTTTGTAATTCTCTTCTATATGATCCAGTAACTTCATATATTAAATCATTATTTATATCTATTTTTTTTATAAAATTTGTAATATAATCTTCGTGTTTTTTCATTTCAGTTCTAGGTATTCTTTTTAATAAATCTTCATAATAATTTAATCCTATTTTTTGTTTATCATTCAATAGTGTTCCATCTTTCAAACTTTTTTCTTTTAAATCTTCTATCGATGAAATATTGTATTTAGACACTAACTCATTTGATTTACTTGGACCAATCCCATAAACGTTTGTTAAATCTTGGATAATATTTATTTCTTTATCAATATATTTAACTTGTGAAATTTCTCCTGTTTTTATTAATTCAATTATTTTTTTTCTAATACTACCCTTAGACAATCCTTTTATTTTTTCTAAATCTTTTTCTGTAGTAATTTCATCGTCATATTCTTTTATTGCATTTATAGCATTTTGATAAGCACGGACTTTAAAATTTTCATTTTTACACTTATTATCATCTAATAATAATGTCAATTGATTAATTATAGATGATTTATGATTCATTTTTAATATTATAATAGTTAATAAGATTATTTCAAATTTTAACCATTATTTCATTAATAAAATGTGAAACTTCGATTAAATTATTGTTATATCAATTAAAACATACAACTAACTTCTAATAATGGATTCCATTAACGCGCAAATACTTATAAGTTCGGATGCTCAAAAACAAACATCAGAAGATATATTCTATCAAATTACACATATTGCAGATGTAACAACATGGTATCACCGCCAAGTTGAAAATGAGGATGAATCATTTTTAGTAAATATTGAAGGTAATCATATTAATACATTAACTAAAAGTAAATTATCAATACATCTTAACGATACAATAAATATATATTTAGTTTGTAAAAATCATATTTTAAATGGTGGATGTCATACAAATAGTCACTTAATGATTACTTTAAATTTTGACATTTTTGATAGTTTTTTTAAACTTAATAAAAATAATTTTAGATTTCAAGACTTAATAAATATTGAAAATCAAGTTAATAAAGATAAAGTCAATATGTTATATATGTCTAACTTTTCAAATAGTGCAATGAGATTTAATTTATTAAATTATGAAATACCAGTATATAATATTTTAAATAATCTTTATTGGTTAAATAATCAATTTGTAAATATAAAAATATATGATATATATGAAAATGATGTTACAAGTTTTGTAAGAGGTTTAATAAATTGTGAAAAGGATAGAAATGATCAGGTAAAGATTACTGATAATAACACAAATAAATATAGTAAAAAGATATATATAGAACCTATATATAAAAAGATAAAAATATAAATATTATCATTTCATCTAATATTAAAATTAACAAAAAATAAATATTTTATTAAAAATCTTTAATTTTTTTATTCGTAATAATATCTTGAATTTTAAACTTTATCATCATTCTTCCTTTAAAAATATTATTATCTAAATAAAATTGTAATCCATTAATTATTTTTTTATCTAATCCAGATACATTATTAATAATTTGTAAAATCTCCAAAAATAATTCATTTTCATAATTTGTAAATTTCATTAATTCAACCATTAAAAAATCTTTACGAAGAGTGATAATATCAAATTTAATTAAATTGATTATTATAGTAATTTTCCCTTTTAAACATTTCTTTTCCTTATTATTATCACAAAATTCATCATATGTATCAGATGAGATCTTATCAAATAATAATTTGAAATCATCATTTTTATTTTTTAATATATCTTCAATCTTATTATTTAAATAATTGCATTTAACTTCGTCAAATATAATAGATTTAAAAAGATCAATATATAACTTTGAATAATTAGATTGTTTAATTGAAATAAATAATAATTTATCAATAATTATTTTATAATTATCTTCTCTCATATTATTTTTTATTTTAGTATGTAAGGTATCATAATTATCATTTGTTATTTTATTTAAATAACTAAGTATAACTTTATCATCAGTTTTATCTACTATTCTAGATTGATAGGATTGAAATTTATTTTTTTTATATAATTTATTATAAACTTTAAAACTTTTAAAACAACTATAATTTTTTATTAAATTTTTTATTTTTTTATCAATATCAATATTATCTACTTTAATAACATTTTCAATTGAATTAAAAAAATCTGGCGTATAGTTATATATACTCATTTAAAAGTATTTATTTTATTATTAAATAGATTATATAATCCAATATTTAAATGAATTTTAATCATACATTTTTAAATATAGAGGATTATATTATTAATTATATTAAATCTATTTATGAAATTCTTAGTATTAGCAAATCTATTTTTATAATACAACCAGCATTATTTGATAATATTTATAATAAACTTAATGATGATGAATTTCCAGTATGCACCTTTAATAATTTCAATAAATTTGAAAATCATAATAGTAGAATATTGATGATTAAGGATAGAGATTTTAATAAAATTTTTAAATGTTCAAATAATTTACATTTTAAAGAAATTGTAAATTTAATTCTATTTATTAATACTCCCCGATTCATTGATAATAATATTTTTAATAATTTATTATCAACATCTGATTTATCAAACACCAATATTTTAGAAATTTAATAACACAATATTTTTTATTTAATTTAATTTATTAAATTTTATTTATTTTATTTCTTTATAATAAAATGAAATCTGTTATGAAAATGATGAAAAAAATAAATACCCGACAACTTATAGTTGTATTAATGGTAACTCTTCTTCTTTTTGGATGTAAATGTGCATTTAAAAGTATGAATGTTGAAGCTTTTGAGGAGGTTACCGGTTTTGATGGTTCTCGTATGGTCGTCAATCTTGCTTCATGGTGCGGACACTGTAAATCTTTTAAAGCATCTGGTGAAATAGAGAAACTAAAAGAGTTAGATTTACCTGTTGAAGTTAATGAAGATGATGATGCCGCAAATAAAAAATATGGTGTTAAAGGATTTCCTTCAATAATGAAAGTAAGTGAAGATGGAAACCAAGTTCCTTTCAAAGGACCAAGAACTGCCGATGCAATTGAGAAATTCTTCAATTCAAATTAGTTTCAAAATATTGTTTAAATTCGTTATAGCCAAACTCGGTATATTCTTTAAAAATTTTATCATCAATCTTAAATTCCATTTCTGTTAATGAAAATCCAATTTCATTATAACAATTTGTTTTAAATGAAATTAAACATACATTATATTTATCTTTATTTTTATAAATATTATCATATGATAATTTATTCATCATAGAAAACAATATATTATTTACATAATTTAAAATATTATCATTTTTATTATAATAATCTGGATTAATACATATACCTAATGTATCGTTTGAATTTTTTTCAAAGTATTCAATTGGGAAATTACTATATAGCCCACCATCTATATATAAATCATTATTAAATGTTATTGGTTCATATATAAATGGAATACAACTTGTTATTAATAATGCTTGGATAATATCCATATCTGGAAATGTATCAACACAAAAATAATCTGTTTGATGTTTATCTAAATTAGTACCAGTTATTATTAAATTTTTCCCAAATTTTTTTGCAAACTCTATAAAAGTAATTGACCCTAAATTCGTTTTTGAATATAAATACTTTCTTAATATTTTCTCATTCTTGGAACCATTGTCTATACCTAATTTAGTAGAAATGTTTGTTAAATTATCAAAATTTAAATTCATTAAATATTTTAATTCGTCTTTTAATATATTTATAATTTCATTTGACGTAAATCCTATTAATAATAAGAAAAGAATTATTCCACCTGCACTAGATCCAATATAATTATTGAAGTTTTTAAATATTTTTTTTTCTTCTAGATATTTTATTGCACCTAATAGAGCAACTCCACGTAAGGCACCACCACTTAACGCTAAATTAGAATACATAATGTTAGTTTTCTCTTTAATTTTTTATATAATTATATAAATAACTTTAAATAATGAAATCAACTAAAATTAATATTTATGATCTATATAGAAATATTGATGAATTGAAAAAAAAAAAAAATACATCGTATAATGAAGTATTAATTATAATTCACGAAAGAATTAAAAAATCATCATTAAAAGAAAGATATAAATTAATTTATGAAGTTCCCGAGTATATTTTTGGAGTTCCCTCTTATAATTTAAATAAATGTCTTGCATATTTAATGAAAGAATTAAGGACTAATGGATTTTTAGTTAAATATTATTTTCCTAAAATATTATATATTAGTTGGGACCCAGTAGAAATTACAAATTATAAACAAGAAAAGAAATTATATGAAAGAAAATTTAAAGATTTAAATAAAGATGTAATGAGAATTTCTAATAAACCAACACATAGTTCTAATTTTAACAACTTAGAAGATAAGAATAATATAGAAGGTTTTTTTGAAAATCAACCAAATATATCAGAACCTACTACAACACAACATACTTCATCTGTATTTAAACCTATTCTTAACTATGACCCTAATACAATACCAACTTATAATTATTATGCATATTCTTCATTAAATAATAATTTAGTAAATGAAGATTTTTATATTAATGATAAACATAATAGTAATAATAGTAATAATAGTAATAATATCACTAATATTAATAGCAATGATATTGATAATTCATATCTTAAAACTCCCCAACATTTACAAAATGTTCAATTATTAAAAGATAAAAGACATAAAGAATTAGATAAAAATATGAATTATCAGAAAAATATAATTGATTATTATACCAATGATATAGAGACTGAAATTCCCTTTAAAAACTCTATTAAAAAACATAATAGTAAGGGGAAATTTATATTAGATTTAAGTTGATAAAATTAAAAAATTAATATTTAAGTTATGTTTTTAATAATAAAAAATATTTATTAATATTAAATGTCAGCTTATGCTACAATTACTGATGCATATGGAAAAGATTTTAATAAAAAAAAGAAAAAAAACAAAAAGGGGAAAAAACAATCTGCATGTCATTTTTATGCTCAAAGATATTCAAAATCTCAGAAAGATGCAGAACCCTTTAATTTAGGTGGATTAGATAGCGATATGGTGTATTCTAAATACGATAAAAATTCACCTGATAAATCATATGATTTATATTCTAATAGACAGGACTTTATTAAAGCTAATAAAGATAATTTAAAAGACTGTAATATTGAAGAAGAACAAGATTATTTTGATAAATTATATGCAGACCATGATTTTAAACCTATGATCAGTAGAGATGGTGATAATTTAATGAATATCCAACCTACCGAATATGAAGAGATTAAATTTGATAATACTATTAATAGAGGTATTAAAAGTTCGGTAAATCTTGATTTAAATTATGAATCAGATGATGATGATACTGAAAGTATTGGAACGAGTTTAGAAGCTAAAGCAGGAACTGAAATGGAACCTGAAATGGAACCTGAAATGGAACCTGAAATGGAACCTGATATGGAACCTGAAATGGGTAGGGGGTCTAAGGTCGGTATGGCGTCTAAGGTAGGTAGGGGGTCTAAGGTAGGTAGGGGGTCAAAGGTCGGTAGGGGGTCAAAGGTCGGTATGGGGTCTAATATAGAACTAAGTTCTAAAGATATGAAATATGAAAGTGATAAAAATTATATGGATTTAGGTTTATATTTAATAAGTGGCATTTTACTTATATTTATTTTAGAACAATTTGTTCAAATCGGATTAATGATGAGAAATACAAATAGTGTATATGGTGGAACTCATGGTGGTAATAGTGGAACTAACTATTATAATGATTATACACAACCTATGATGTATCCCCCACCCAATCAACAAATGAATTCACAAATGTATAATCCACAAATGTATAATCAAGTGATGCAAACTAAAAATTTTAATGAATAAATTTAAAAATATATATATATATATATATAATTTTGTTTAAAATATATTATTTATTAACATTAAATAAATAATGTATGATTTAAATTCATTAGATAATAATAAACTTTTGGCCGGTATTTCAATAGTAATGCTTAATATTGGTAGTAGATATTTAGTATTAGATTTAAGTGAAAATACAAAAGAATTATTACAATTAAGTATTATTAGAAGAATAACTTTATTTTGTATTTTCTATTTAGGAACTAGGAGTTTTAAAATGTCTATTTTATTAACAGCAGGATTTGTTATTATAAGTAGTGGTCTATTTAATGAAAAATCTAAATTTTGTGTTTTACCAATTAGTAGTAATAAAAATAATGAACCAAAAAAACTAATAACTATGGAAGATTATAAAAAAGCATTAGAAACAGTTAATAATTACAATAATATATAAATAAAATATTTAATTATTATAAATAAGAATGATACCTATATTAAATTTTGTAGCAATTGTTTTATTAATTTTTGTAACTTCTCTTATTTTTATTGATATGTATAATATTAAACAATATATGGAAACAAATGAAAATCAATTAGTTAGTCTAGTTAGTGATATTAATTACAATAATGATATTTTTAAAGAAAAACTCAAACTAATATAATCAGAAAAAATGAAATCGAAATAAATTGATTTAAACAAAAAACGATTAATTTTTTATTAAATGGAATTTGTTATAGAAAAAATAGACAAATTAGATTTTAGCCAACCTCTTGCTTTTAAAACAATTAGAGATAGAACTAGAGAACATGGTAAACGACATAATAAAAAATTAGTATTAGCAACATTAAAAACATTTGAAAAATATCAAAAAGTTAAACCTCTAGAAGTAGGATGTGGTAAAAAATTTCTAAATGTTTGGAAAAGAGTTTAAAATATATAGAATATATTTTTTATAAAAATAATTTTTTTAATTTTAATAAATTTTTTATTAAAATGATACTTAATTGGAGTAAGCAAGACCACCCATACCCGACATAACACGAAGAACATTGTAGTTAACAGCATAGATTGTTAAAGCTTGAGCAGTACCAGAGATAACTAATTTAGCATTATCAATTCTGGAGAAATTGCAAGTACCTGAGGGTTGGTGCTCTTCGGGTTTGAGAGCAAAGGAATAGACATTAACTTTCTTGCTAAATGTAGAGCATCTGGATAGAGGGTCTTGGAGACGAGCAACAATTGATATTGATACCATATCATCAGCAGCAGTACCTACTACAAATGCAGTAGCAATTGCATCATTATCATCTTCTAATTCTACACCTATATTCCAACCATTAGTTTGAGAAGCAACACTTGTAACTTGAACTACAACATTTCTACGTCTAGCACCTGTTGCAATTTCACTATGATCTCTAATTTCAACATCTAGTAAATCTCCTACTTTGGGATAATTTGAGGCAGCTGTACTTGCAATAAAATTAGTTCCAATTAATAGAGTAAATGTTGTTTTTGTTCCAACAGTTGCACTTACAGTGTTATGAAGTGTGGCTACAAGAGCTCCAGTTGCTGTTCCTGCGTCTCTATAAGCAATTACTTTAGGTTGAACCATTAATGGTCTATCACTCATTGGAATATTCGCACCAGGAACAGCAGTGTGATGGTCCATTGGTTGGCGAAGTTGGAAGTATTCTTCTTCTTGAGCAGCAAAGCGGTCGTGACCATTAAGTTGAAGTTTGGCAGTATCATATGAATTTGTAGCAACAGAAGTCCATATAAGTTCTTTAACTGGATGATTGAAATTTAGTTTGTGATTAGTAGTAGAAGATGATTCTTCTCTTTGAAGTTGTTCAATAAGATATTCATGAGATACTTGAGCAAAACGGCGACGTTCATCAGTATCAAGGTAGATATAGTCTGCCCACAGTTTTACACCAGCAGTTCCAAAAACGGAACCAAGTGTCATTTTAACTTTAACTTCATGATACTGAAGAGCAATAAGTGGAAGAGCAAGACCTGGGTTACGACAAAACCAGAACTGAAGAGGAATTTGTACCATTCCTACACCAGTAGTCCCAGATTTATTAAGAGCATGTGAAAGAGCACCAGTCATATTTTTGTAGGCAAGTGCTTTAGAATCAGGTGTGGAAAGTTCAGCCCAAACTTGCATCCATTCTTTGTAGTGTCTGTCAATTCTTTGACCACCAATTTCAATATCTACTTGTTCAACAATGTCATCACCATTAGTAATTGCAGCAGTTGATGATGATACGTACATTTTCCCGACAAGGTCTCCATTACGAGATACGGTGGCAGTAACAGAGGCACCATTTGAAGGAGTACCCGAAAGGGTTTGTTCTACACATTCCATTGCGAAGTTAGTATGTCTTCGGTATACGACTTTGAAGAAAGTAATCTGAGGATTACCGGTAAGATAGATATCCTGTGCGCCATAAGCTACGAGTTGCATTAGTCCTCCTCCCATTGTTTTATATAATATAATGAGAAAATAATTTATAATAAATTAAACCCATTTATTATAAATTAAAAAATTATTCTAAGAGATATGTGAAATTATTTTCTCAAAATAATTTATAATAAATTAAACCTATTTATTATACTTCTACAATATATTACTATATTTTTTGTTTCTATCTTAGATTTATATTCACCATCATTACAAAGTAATATTGAATAATTATCAGTCATTTTATTCCAGATAATTATTTTTAAAATAAATTTTTTTCAAATTTTAATTTTTTTATAGTAATTGTAAAATTACTATAATTTAATTTGAGTAAGCAAGACCGCCCATACCCGACATAACACGAAGGACGTTGTAGTTGACAGCGTAGATGTATAAAGCATCAGTTGGTGATTTAAGTTGAGCGTTATCAATTCTGGAGAAGTTACAAGTTCCGGATGGTTGATGTTCTTCTGGTTTGAGAGCAAACGAATAAACAGCAATTGAGTCATTCGCTTTACCAGCACCGACAGCCGCAGGGTTAAGACCACCAGGACCTGTATGATGCTGCCATACTTGGACACGAGTAAAGTATAATGAATCTCTTTCAGCAAAACGGTCATGACCATTTAATACTAGTTTATAATTACCTGTTGCAGGGGCCGCAATTGTTCCGGTAGTTGTTGCCCATCCACCAGTCCATACTAGTTCTTTAACTGGATGATTGAAGTTTAGATCATGAGAAGTTGAAGAACCAGAATCAGTAAACTGAAGTTGTTCAATTAAATATTCATGAGATACTTGAGCGAAACGTCTACGTTCATCAGTATCAAGATAGATGTAGTCAGCCCAAAGAGATGCAGAAGTTGGATCAGAATTAGCCTGACTACTGAATGTAATAGATACTTTAACCTCGTGGTATTGAAGAGCAATTAAGGGAAGAGCAAGACCTGGATTACGACAGAACCAGAATTGTAAAGGTACAAATGCTTTTACAACACCTCCTACTGCATCAACACCTCCCATACATGCCATATTTTGAAACTTAGTACCAGTTGTAGCAGCTTGAGCGCCTACTGTTGCTCCTGAATTAGGTTCAGTAAGTTCAGCCCAAGTTTCAAGCCAATGACCATAATGTTTATCAATCTGTTGACCACCAATTTCACATGTAATTTCGTTTAACATTACTGCTCCTCTATTATTCATAGTTGTTCCAGTACCATTCATAGCAGCTTCAACATACATGCGTCCTACAAGGTCTCCATTTCTGGAGATGGTGGCTGTAACTTTATTTCCTAGAGCAACAGTTCCGTTAAGGGTTTGTTCAACAGATTCCATTGCGAAGTTAGTGTGGCGTCTGTAGACCACTTTGAAGAAGGTAATCTGGGGATTACCGGTAAGATAGATATCCTGTGCGCCATAAGCTACGAGTTGCATTAGTCCTCCTCCCATTATTTTATACTATATACAAAGAAAAAAAAAATTTATAAATTAAATTAAAATTAATTTTACGCAAAATTTTTTATAAAATTAAACCCAAAATTTAACTAATATCTATATAAGGATTTGTTAATTATTTCTTGTTATATGATTAATGATACTATTAAAACAAAATCTAAAGAGAAGAAAACAAAAAGAAGATATAATTACGAAAAAACCAATAATACTTTAGATACTTGTCATGAAAAAACTTTAGAAACATTTAATAAAAAATATAATAGTATTAATTCTCTAGAAAAAGAACTAAAGAAAATAAATAAAAATATTAAGAATGAAAAAAATGAACAAATTTTATTTGATTTAAAAAAAAAAGAAATTGATATAAAATATAATATTTCTAATATAAAATCTAAAAGTGAAGAAATAG
>Ga0209710_1001047_pt1 | contig 22390 bp, 16 predicted proteins | sample ArcticOcean_MG_C_5_FD_187436 | JGI IMG/M metagenome (GOLD analysis project Ga0209710, IMG submission 187436) | Marine microbial communities from western Arctic Ocean - ArcticOcean_MG_CB4_138 (SPAdes) (version 2) | ecosystem: Environmental > Aquatic > Marine > Oceanic | place: Arctic Ocean...
CGAAGATAAGGTTATCCAAATTTTCTCTTGAGGCAAGAGATATAGCACCTTGAGACTCTGGTTCATCCATCTCACCATCACCACAAAATACCCAAACCTTTCTGTCTGAGGTATCAGCGATTCCTCTGTCGTGAAGGTATTTGAGGTATCTGGCTTGATAGATACCCATAATAGGACCAAGCCCCATTGAAACAGTTGGAAATTGCCAGAAGTCTGGCATAAGCCAGGGGTGAGGGTAGCTTGATAAGCCATTACCTTTTGATTCCATCCTAAAATTACTTAACTGATCCTCATCAATTCTTCCTTCAAGAAATGCTCTTGCATAGATTCCAGGAGAGGAGTGACCTTGAAAATAAACTAAATCTCCTCCAAATGAATCATTGGCGGCGCGAAAGAAATGATTAAATCCTACATCGTAAAGCGTTGCTGCTGATTGAAAGCTTGCTATGTGACCGCCAATTCCTGGAGATTTTGTGTTGGCCCTTAATACCGTCATAACTGCATTCCATCTTATTAGGGCTCTAATCCTTCTTTCCATCCCAGGATCACCTGGATGTTTTTGTTGAAGATGGTTAGGAATAGTATTTACGTAAGCTGTTGTCGCATTGTATGGTAAATTAGTTCCTGAACGTCTTGCTTGATCTATCATCATCTCAATTAGGTAGTGGGCACGCTCAGTCCCATCTGCCTCTATTACTGAGTTTAAAGCATCAATCCATTCTTGCGTTTCTTGAATATCACTGTCTGGAAATGAACCCATATTAAAAGCACCTATTTTGATGAAATTGTTTAAAAGTTGATAATTCGTTTAGCAACTAAATGATAATTTTTTTTTAGCAGCTCAATCAAATAAAGTAGAATTATTTTGATTAATTCATGTCTATCAAATGAAATCACAAGAGTAGTTTCTTACTTTTATGCTTTTTGGTCAAGTATTATTTACAGTTAACTTATGATAAAGTATAACTTAACTCATTGTTTTTAATGTAAAAAATTAATAGGGCTACTCATGAAAATAAAAATTAGTATAATTAGTAAAATTCCAGAAGAAAAAGATCTTGGTAAGAATAAGCATAATTTAATAATTATGGATTTAAAACAAAAAAAAATTCCATTTGAGGCCCTATTAAAAGCTAAGCTCAGTAGGGTTGGGAAAAAAATTGATGAGCTTAAAAAAAAGGCAGTTACTACTGAGCTAGCTAATGGATCAGTTGTAAGCTGGGTAGTTGCTTCAGAGAATATTAATACATTTCAAATGCATGCGCTACTAAGAAATGGATTTGCTAATTTATTACTAGAAAACCCAGAGAGTGTAAATGTAATTATTTATCTGGAAGCTAAATTAAAAGATATTTGGGCTAAAGCTGCGACTTATGTTTGCTTAATTAATTCTAAAGACTTGCCCTCATTAAAAAAATTAAATAAAAAAAGTGCCTTAAAAGATTTTAGGTTATTTGGAATCGATAAAAACCTTGATTTATTGACAGAAGAAGCTGTAATAGTTGGGAATACTTTGGCACGAGAGTTAACTATGACGCCCCCAAATCAACTTACTCCTTCTATCTATAGAGCAAAGGTTAAGAAATTAGCAAAAGCTAATAAATGGAAGGTTAAGGAATACACCATGCCTCAGTTGAAGGCGATGGGCGCAGGAGCTTTTTATTCGGTAGGCCAAGGCTCTGAACCTCAGGATGCAGCAATTGTACATTTAACTTATTCTCCTAGAGGAGCAAAACATAATATTAGTTTAGTTGGGAAGGGTATATGTTTTGATACAGGTGGACACAACTTAAAACCAGCAAAATATATGAGTGGCATGCACGAGGACATGAATGGTTCTGCTATTGTTTTAGGTATTCTTCAGGCAGCCACACTCGCGAAGATTCCAGTAAAATTAGATTGCTGGCTAGCTATTGCTCAAAATCATATCGGACCTAAAGCTTACAAACAAAATGATGTAGTTAAAGCGCTTAATGGAATGACGATTGAGGTAGTTCATACGGATGCTGAAGGTAGAATGGTCTTAGCAGATACTCTGACTCTAGCCTCAAGGAAAAAACCAAATGCAATAATAGATTTTGCTACCTTAACTGGTTGCATGCATGTTGCAATGGGCGACAGGTATAGTGGAGCGCTTAGTAATCAACGAGAACTTTCCTGTATGGCTGTGGGCGCAGGAGCTGAAGCTGGAGAGCGAATAGCTTCCTTTCCATTTGATGAGGATTATGAAGAAGATCTGGATAGTCAGATTGCAGACATCAAGCAGTGCAATTTAGAGGGCGGACCAGATCATATCCATGCAGCTAGATTTTTAGGTAGGTTTGTTGAAAATAAAATTCCTTGGTTACATATTGATTTATCATCGAGTAATCGCAAGGGTGGGTTGGGCGCAGTAAGTAGCAATGTTAATGGGTTTGGTGTTAACTTTGGAATTAATTTGATTCAAAAATTAATCACCAGTAGATTTTAATAAAATTCAGAAATAATTTATTTGTTAGCTTGATTAATTTTGATTTTATCTTTTGATGACAAGGTAAAAATTATTTTTGTTTCTTGACTAATTTTACGCGCATCACTTAACTCAATTGTGATGTGCTTCTCCACATTTGAAAAACCATTAAGTCATTTTCTGACCTAAATGCTGTAATTGGTTCCCAACTATTTTGTTTGTAATTTTTAACCACATGGATATAAATTTTATTTAAAGTCCAAACGTTATAACAGATATATAATATCGTATTATGTTGTTTAATTTTGCCTTCGTAGCTCAGGGGATAGAGCATCCCCCTCCTAAGGGGAGGGTCGCACGTTCGAATCGTGCCGAGGGCACCAATAATTAATTAAGGATACTTAATGGTTAGCTTAAAAAGAAATAGCAAACTTGAATTGGTAGAGGCTAAAGGTAAGAGAACGAGGTTTTCTTCAATATACACACCGGGTCAATCTGAGGATTTTAAAGTTAGTCGTGGAAAGTTTACTACGTTTATTACTTGTCCTCGCTGCTTTTATTTAGATCGTGTTAAGGGTTTGGCTGAGCCAGGTATGCCAGGTTGGACCTTAAACGAAACCACCGATCTTCTTCTTAAGAAAGAGTTTGATGAATGTCGTATGCATCAAAAACCCCATCGTTTATTTGCTCAGTACGGGCTTGATCATATTTTGCCATTCGAACACCCCGCAATAGATGATTGGCGCGACTCATTACGTAAAGGCTTGATGGCACGCTATAACGATTCTAATATTATTCTGTCTGGTGGAGTGGATGATATTTGGTTCGATACCAAGAAAGAATGTTTGATTGTCGTGGACTATAAGTCCCAGGCCAATACTAGGCCGGTGGAGACTGAATCGTATCTTGCGTCACCCTATCATGAAGGCTACAAGGTTCAGATGGACTTCTATAACTACCTCCTAGATCTTATGGGTTTCCCTATCGGTGATACTTCCTATTTCTTGGTAGTGAACGCTAATAGGTTGGCTAGTGGATTTCATGGAGTAATGGAGTTTGAAGAAACTATAATCCCTTATGAGCATGATATTTCTTGGATTGATGAGCAGGTTCAAAATATGATTGATTGCTTAAATTCAGAGAAAATGCCAAACAGTCATTTAAGTTGTGAGAACTGTGCTTATGCCCGCCAAAGAAATGATTGTGAATAATGATAAAGGCTGACAAATTTTAGGGTAAAAGAAAAACTTCTTTACAATCCAATAATTACTTAACCCAATTTATCATCGGCGATATGGTAACGAGGATCCTCTAAGACATTTATTTCTACCATATCTTTTGCATCTTCTAGAACATCCAGGCAGTCAGGGCTTAGGTGGACCAGGTGAAGCTTTTTGTTAGCTGCTTTATATTTTTTTGCCAAGTTATCTATTGCCATGAGCGCTGAATGATCCGTAACTTTAGATAATTTAAAGTCAATGATAACTTCTTTTGGATCGGTTTTTATTTCAAACAATTCATGAAAGTTTTTCACCGATGCAAAAAATAACGTTCCCTTAAGCTCATAAGTTTTCCAGCCTTTTTTATTTTTTGAGGTTTTTACTTCAATAATTTTTGCGTGTTCCCAAGCAAAAATAAGAGTAGAGACAATAACTCCAAGGATTACTGCAATAGCAAGGTCAGCGATAATAGTTACGCCTCCAACTAAAAGGCCGACAAAAATATCTTTTCTGGGTATTCTTCCGAATAATCTTAAACTTCCCCACTCAAAAGTTTTCTCTGCAACTACAAACATAACCCCAATTAATGCTGCAAGCGGTATCATTTCTATCCATTCTGATAGAAATAATACGAATGAAGCTAGAAAAACTGCTGTAGCAATTCCCGACAATCTTTTTAATGCACCATTATTGATATTTATCATACTTTGTCCAATCATTGCACAACCACCCATACCTCCAAATAAACCGGTTACGATATTACCTAAACCCTGAGCCATCGATTCTTTGTTAGGTTTACCGCGTGTATCTGTCATGTCATCTATTAGGTTAAGGGTTAAAAGCGTTTCAATTAGACCTATGGCAGCAAGAAGTAAAGCATATGGGAATGTTATTTTGAGTGTTTCTAAGTTGATTGGCACATCAGGAAATTTGAATTCAGGGAATCCGCCGGCAATTGAGCCGAGATCACCCACAGTTTTAGTATCAATATTAAAGATAGCAACTATTGCTGAAACCACCATAATCGCTGTAAGTGTAGATGGTATTGCTTTGGTAATTTTTGGAAAAATATAGATAACAGCTACAGTTAAAATAGTTAAAGCACCCATAGTGTAAAGGGGGTAACCAGTCATCCATACCAATGCTCCATAACTATCAATCGTCTTAAAGTGACCAAATTGGGCCATAAAAATTACAATAGCTAATCCATTAACAAACCCAAGCATAACTGGATAGGGAACCATACGTATAAATTTTCCCAACTTAAATAAGGCAAATATTAATTGAAGTAGGCCCATTAATATTACTGTAAAGAATAAATATTCTGCACCGTGCTGAATAACTAATGCAACCATAACTACAGCAAGTGCACCTGTAGCACCCGATATCATTCCAGGTCTTCCACCAAAGACTGATGTTATAAGGCAAATTATGATTGCAGCATAAAGTCCGGTTAGTGGGGACACTTGAGCAATAAGAGCAAATGCAATTGCTTCAGGGACCATCGCTAAAGCAACGGTTATGCCGCTTAGTAAGTTAATTTTTATCTCTGTAGGGCTATATGAAGTTGCCATTATTTTTTATTCTTGTTTGGGTATAAGTTTGAATTAGGGCGTTAATTTAGCACACTTTTATTACATTCTAATTTTTTGAAGAGCTTATATTAATTTTTCAAACTCTATTGCAGCATCATTCCAGCTCCAATTCCTTTGATTTTCTAATGCAGCTTTGTGGTGAGATAGCCAAATTGAATCGTCTTTAAGAATTTTTAGCGCATATTTTGCAAAAGTAATATCATCCTTTGCAACAAACCCTGTTTTTTTATCAATTACTCTTTCTGCAACACACCCAATACTTTGAACAACACAGGGGACACCTGATGCTTGCGATTCTCCTACTGCAAGGCAATATGTTTCACCTGGGTCACCTCGGTAGAGAAGAGCTCTGAATTTTGAAACCTCTATTGCAAGCTTATTTTTAGGAAGAGGATTCCTGAGAACAACCCCTTGCTCTTTCATTGAGCTGGCTTTATCAAGAACAGCATTCATTTTTTCAATCCTTGCATTACCATGTTCGCCGTAGGTTTTCGGGCTTGAGAAAATATGAAGCTCTCCACCTGGCAGGTTTGGATAAATTTTTTCAACCCAAATATTTAACAGCCAATCAAGAGATCTAAGTGGGCTTGAGGTAAATACAACTCTCGGTAAAGGTGGTTTTGTTAAGACAGGCGTATCCAAAAAGGCTGAAGAAATACCATAAGGTATATTTACTCTTCCGCCACTTGGGCACCATTTAGGGTAGGATTTCACATGAAAGTCTGAGGAGAAAATTATGGCCGGCTTCCATCTCCAAATTTTTAATAAATATCGCCATTTTAAAAGATAGTTAGCTGGGTTATGAATCCAAAATATTCTAGATTTAGCTTTAGGAAAAAGAGAAAGAGTTGTATGGCCACGGTTAGCAATATATAAGTCGCAACTGAGTGATGTTATGTCCTCGAAGGGCTTCCATGTAACATTATTACGAATCATTGATTTTTTACACTGATTAAATATCGTGACTTCATGATTTTTTTTTGCAAGAGCCTCTGCCAAAGAAATAAATGCAGTCTCAGCACCACCCAGGGGCCCTTTTGATAGAGTGTCTCCATCAAAAGTGATACCATCATCTGCTAATATAATTTTGGACATTATTTATTTTTCGAGTTTTGCTTTTAAATAAGAGAGAAGGGGGTATAGTCCAGCAAATAAGGCTATGAGAAAGCCATACTTGCCCTCTTTATAACCCTTACGTAAAACGTAGCACTTCCAAGACCTAGAGAAAATTCTTTTAATGTTGCGACCAAAAGTCCCCCCATTATTATTTTTTCTTATGTCTATAGCTCTGGCAGTAGTATATGAGTCTAACCTTTTTATCATGTCAGAAATATCACGGTCGACGTAATGATCAATTCTATGGGTTAAAGTCTGACCTTGTGAACCCTTAAATGTTAGCTCGGGATGAACTCTTTGATTTCCCCATTTTTTTGAACCCTTTTTAAATAAACCTGGATATTGGCTTCTACCAAAATAAGCTCCCCAACCATATCTAACCAAATGATTCCCAACATAATTATCAACCGGAATAGTATGCCAGTCAAACTTGGTCGAATTAATTGTCTCTTTTATTTCTTGAGCTAACGAAGCTGAAACCCTCTCATCAGCATCTATCTCAAAAATCCATTTACCTTTGCAAGCTTTAATTGCAGCATTCCTTCTCTGACCTTCTATAGCCCAACTTCCTTCAATAATATGAGTGGTAAATTTTTTTGCAATTTTTTTAGATTGATCTGTGCATTTGTCTAGCAAAACTACCAACTCATCACCAAAATTTAGCCTACTTAAGCATTCAGCTAATTGCTCTTCTTCATTGTGAATTGAAATTACTATTGATAATTCTATATGACTATTATTTTTTCCACTTTTTTTCATATGATTATTTTATCTGTTTAAAGATGGTATCGTATCATTTTAGTTTTAAATAAATGCAAATTTCTCTAATGAAGATATTTAATTTAATCTTAATATTATTTTTTGCAGATTTAAGTCATTCTGAAACCATTACTTTGTCTCCTACCAAAATCGATTCTTTAAACTTATTTACATTGAATTCCGCTTGTTTGGAGGTTAAGATAATTAATGGCGAGAAATACTGTTTAAGAAAATCTAGTATTACATTGAATTCATGTGGCCCCTCATCAGATTGGCCTTGTTTAGAAGATAAGGGGTGCTTAAAAATTAATCAATTTATTAAAGATTGATTTTTCTTTATTTAAGCTACAGTTAAGTAAGTATTTAATTGTTTTAAAAGGAAACTATTGTATGGGTATTAAGAATTTTATTTTTATATTATTACTTATTCCTATTTTTTGTTTAGCGGGTGATTTACGGAAATATGAATATAAGGTTGAAGGCTTAAGGGGTGACCTTGAAAAGTCTGGAACTATTTCTATTCAAACACTAAGCAAAGAAAATAAAAAATATGAGTTAGTGACCGTTGAACTAGCCGCAGATTGGGGTAAGGATAACTTTTCTACAGAACATTTGTTGAATCAAGATTTGGTAATCTACGATATTAAGCAAAATAAACAGCCACAGGGTTATTCAATTTTTGCTCCTTATATTAATTTAAAGAATTATCCTATAGGATATTCAACAAAATTAATCACATTAATTGATAGGCGCCAACCTCATTTTGGTGATACGGATTGGGTATTTAGGTTTGAAATTAAGCGCATTGATAAACTATTAATTGGTCAAAAAACATATGAAGCAATCTACTCTGTTTTATGGGGTAACAGGCCATCAGGGTTCTCTCAAAACTGCCCAATAAAATCTGGTAATGTTGGCGAGATAAGGGTTGAAACATGGCATTCTTTAGTGGATAACAAGATTGTGAAACAAGTTTTTCATAAATATGGCTGTGTGCCCACTAAAAATTCGTTGACAAAAGCAACTTTACTTCTTAAAAACTGATACTTACTAAGATTGATACTTACTAAGATTTACTTTGAAACCTTATGTTTCTTGATTCTGGTGTTTCGAGACTGACTCTTCCGAGTATTCCCTGCCGATAATCATTAATAAATACTATTGCTGCTTTCTGTATATTAAGTTCACCTCCTTTAATAATAAAGCCTCTATGCTTTGCAATTGAAGCTAGAAACTCTTCATCCTGAGGGAACGGCGGATCTATTTTATAGTTGGAAGTAATTGATTTCGGATATAGCTCTTTGATAACATCAAATAAACCTAATGCTATTTCTATTTCATCATAGGCATTAACGCCAATCGTATGTGAGGCTGCTAGGAAAATTCCATCCAGTTCATTGTCAATCTTAGGCCACATCATACCTGGCGTGTCTGTTAAAATCATTTTTTCATTAATATCAATTCTTTGCTGATTTTTTGTCACAGCGGGAACATTTCCAACTTTCGCTATTTTTTTATTTTTAAGTACATTAATAATTGTAGATTTTCCAACATTTGGTACTCCCATAATTAACATACGCAGTGGCTTAATAGGACTGTTTCTATGAGGAGCAATTTCTTGACAATAACGCAAAACTTTTTTAACTTCCTTTGAATTTTTTGCTGAGAGACTGATAGCTTTAGTTTTAGGTACTTGATTGAAGTACTTAAGCCATTTTTCAGTAATCACTGGATCAGCTAGATCAGATTTGTTTAGTATCTTTAAATGCGGCCTTTGTCTTGATGTGCGAAGTGACTCTATTAATGGATTTATTGAGCTGCCAGGTATACGAGCGTCTAAAACCTCAATAACTACATCATTAAATTCCATCGCTTCTTCAGCCTTTTTAACGGCTTTAGTCATATGTCCTGGATACCACTGAATACTCATTTTACTTATCCTCAAATTTTAAATGCGTTACTTTAAAGGTATGGCCCAATAAAGATTGGGGTAAACTAATGCTATGCAACTAATTGAAGAAATTAAACCTCAGCAATCTATTGAGCTACTAAAGTCACTACATATATTAACCCGTGATGGGAAAATAAATCAGGACTCACGAAGAAAATTAAAACAAGTTTATCATTTATATAACTTTATTGAGCCAGTACTTAAAGCTATCGACGATAAAAATAAGAATTTTGTTATGGTTGATCATGGCTGTGGTAAATCCTATTTAGGTTTTATTTTGTATGATTTGTTTGTAAAGACCACCCTGGGAAAGGTCATTGGTGTTGACTCAAGAAGCGAGTTGGTTGATAAATCTAAGAAATTAGCAAATAAGTTAAAGTTTAAAAATATGTCTTTTGAGGCTTCTAATATTGAAGCATCCAAAGGTATTTTCCCAGATTCTGTAGATATGGTTACCGCGCTTCACGCATGTGACACCGCCTCAGACGATGCAATTTCTTTTGGCTTATCAAAAAAAGCTAAATATTTTTTTTTAGTACCATGCTGTCAGGCTGAATTATCGAGGCACTTAACTAAAAACAAATCTATTGCTTTAAAAGCACCTTTAGCCGAATTATGGAGACATCGTATACATACTCGCGAGATGGGCAGTCATTTAACCAATGTTTTACGTTGCCTTTTGTTAGAGTCGCAAGGCTATAAGGTCACCGTGACCGAACTTGTTGGCTGGGAACATTCCATGAAAAATGAATTAATTTTTGCTGAGTATGTGGGCCCTAAAAAAGGGAATGCACTTGATAGGATAGATGAGATTCTTAACGAATTTGGTTTGCAAGAATTAAAATTTAGATTTTCATTTTAACAGTCAATAAAATCCAGATTAATGATTAAAAATATTTAAAAATGCTTAAAAATATTCCTTCAAATATTCAATTCCCATCTGACCTTCCTGTCAGTCAAAGAGCTAATGACATTAAGCAAGTGATTAAAAAAAACCAGGTTACGATTATTTGTGGAGAAACAGGATCAGGAAAAACAACTCAATTGCCAAAAATTTGTTTAGCTCTGGGGCGAGGCCAGAAAAAAATTATCGGTCATACGCAGCCTCGAAGAATTGCAGCTCGCTCAGTAGCTACTAGAATTTCTGAGGAACTTAAGACAACTCTTGGCGATTTAGTGGGTTTTAAGGTCAGGTTTACTGATAAGACCTCTAAGCAGACATCTATTAAAGTTATGACTGATGGAATCTTATTAGCTGAAACCCAAAATGATATTTTACTTCAACAATATGACACCATCATAATTGATGAAGCTCACGAGAGAAGTCTCAATATAGATTTTTTATTAGGCTACCTTAAAAATTTATTACCAAAGAGACCTGATCTCAAAGTTATCATTACTAGTGCAACTATAGATGTCGATAAGTTTTCATCTCATTTTAATGATGCACCTATCATAAAGGTAACAGGCAGAACGTACCCTGTTGAAATTTTATACCGCCCACTCCAAATTAATAGTGACGAGGTTTCAGAAAGTATTGAGGAAGCAATCCTATCTTCAATTCAAGATATATCTGAACAAAAGGGAGATGTTTTAATATTTTTACCTGGCGAAAGAGATATTCATGATATTAAGAGGTTTTTGGTCGACCAGTTAAAAGATAATTTTGATGTTCTTCCACTGTTTTCAAGATTACCGGTCAAGGAGCAACAAAAAATTTTTCAAACTAATGGCGCCAGACGAATTATTTTATCAACCAATATTGCAGAAACCTCACTCACTGTTCCGGGTATAAAATTTGTGATTGACGTTGGTTCTGCAAGAATTGTTCGCTATAGCCCACGCCTTAAAATTGAACAGTTATTAATTGAAAAAATATCAAAAGCCTCAGCTAATCAAAGAGCAGGAAGGTGTGGTCGAATTGCGCCAGGAACTTGTATAAGGTTATATGAGGAGGATGATTATGAAAATCGTCCTGATTTTACTGACCCTGAAATTATGAGGACTTCACTTGCCTCAGTTATCCTCAAGATGGCGTCATTAAACCTAGGGCCTGTTGGAGAATTTCCATTTTTGCAACCACCAATACATAAATTTATCCAAGATGGATATCAGTTGCTATATGAATTACGAGCAGTCGATAAAGATTTTAAAATCCTTCCAATGGGAACTAGGCTTTCCAAACTCCCTCTTGACCCATCATTAGGAAGTATATTACTTGAAGCTAAAAACCAAAATTGCTTGAAGGAAATATTGGTAGTAATAAGTGCTTTGAGTATTTCAGATCCAAAAGAGAGGCCTTTTGATAAAGCTGAAAAAGCAGATCAGGCTCACCTTATTTTTCATGACCCCGATTCAGGTTTTTTAAGTTTTTTAAAACTGTGGACGCTTTTAAAAAAAGAAAATCAATCACAAAGTAGTAAAACCTTAAGAGTTTTTTGTAAAAATTATTTCCTGTCTTACACTCGGATGCGCGAATGGCAAGAACTTCATAAGCAATTATCAGAAATGATTAAAGAATTTGGCTTCAAGCCAAGTGAAAAAAATGCAACATATGAGCAGATTCATACCTCTATTCTGTCAGGGTTATTAGGGAATATTGGCTTTAAAATTATTGATGAACATTATTACCAGGGAACCCGAAGTATTAAGTTTTTAATTGGCCCAAAATTATTTCGTAACAAAAAATTCAAATGGATTATGGCAGCAGAGATTATAGATACTGGAAAGTTATACGCACAATGTATTGCAAAAATTGATATTTCTTGGGTAGAGAAATTATCAGCTCACTTGGTTGACTATGAATATAGTAATCCGAGGTGGGATAAGAAATTGGCGCGCGTTAATGCAACTCAAAAAACATTACTCTATGGCTTGGTTATTAACCCCTCAAAAATAATTCACTATGGATCTATTAATATAAGTGAGTCTAGGCAAATTTTTATTAGACAAGGCTTGGTAGAGATGGAGTACGAAACTGATGCTGATTTTTGGAAATATAATTTGATGCTGATTGACGAGGTCCAGCAATTAGAGCATAAGTCACGTCGCCAAGATATTTTAATTAATCATGATGTATTATATGAATTTTATGACAGTAAGATTGATAAAGATATAGTTAATGGCTCGGGTTTTGAGTTTTGGAGAAAAGGCGCTGAAAAAAAAGACCCTAAATACCTATTCTTAAATAAAGAATTCTTGATGCAAAAAAGTGCAGATAGAATTGATGGAATTCAATATCCAGATTCAATAAAGCTAAATAATGCCCAAGTAAATTTTAACTATCGCTTTGAACCAAATCATCAGAATGATGGTTTGACCGCTTCCTTTTCTTACTCCATTTTAAGTCAGATCAAACCAGAATCATTTGATTGGCTAGTACCAGGGATGATTCGAGAAAAAGTAACGGCTCTTATAAAAAGCCTGCCAAAATCATTAAGGTCTCAGTTGGTCCCCGCTCCAAAAATAGTCACTGAATTTTTATCAGAAACCAATGTTAATAGTGATTTTAACGAGTCCCTAACTCAATTCATTAGAAAAAAAACAAATAGTAATTTTAGGGTTGATAAAAAACTAATTGAGCTTCTTCCTCAGCATCTTAAGGTAAATTATTTAATTACGGACGAGGATGGTTTAGAAATTGATTCATCAAGAACCCTTTCCACACTTCAGAAAAAAAATAAGGAGAGAGTTGTTGAAGTCATTGAAGAGGTTAAATTTGAAATTGAAGTTGAGAATTTAACCTATTGGCCTAACTTTGATATCCCAGAAACTGTAGAAGCTAATTGGAATGATGAAAAGATAATTGGTTTTCCAGCACTGATTCCTCGAGAAAGTACAGTCGATTTAAAAGTTTTAGATAATGCCAAAGAGTCAGAAACCCTTCACTTAAAGGGGGTGAAAGCTTTGCTAAGACTTCAAAATAAGGACCGTATTAAATCTCTTAAAAAATCTTCCCCTCAATTAATTCAATCCGCACTCCTTTTAAAAACTTTTATTGAGCCCGACCTACTGAAGAATAATTTTATTGATGTTGTAATAAATGAATCTATGGAGTGGGACAGGCCTATTCCTCGAACTAAAAAATCTTTCGATGAATTAGTCATTTTTTCAAAGGGAAGGATAGGGAAGTCTATAATTGAATTATCTGAAATATTGTCTGACCTAGCTGTGATTTATCAAGAAATTTCCTTACTTTTAGACAATACTAAATCGCTACCAAATTTTTTACTAGATGATATTGAGGAGCAATTAGAGGTTTTATTGCCACCCTACGAAGCCCCATTATTTATTTTTAATAATTTAAGGAATTATCCAAGATATTTGTTGGCTTTAAAAATCCGTATCGAGAAATATAACCAACGGAAAGCTATTGATCAAGAGGTGAGCGGCCAAATAAACCGCCTTCAACAAAAGTGGATTGAAAAAGTTTCGGAGTATGTTGAGGAGGACCTTAAAGTGCCCAGTAGCTTTGTAGATTTTCAATGGGAATTGCAGGAATTACGAGTATCTATTTTTGCGCAAGAATTAAAGACTCCATCTCCAGTATCTATGAAGCGACTTGATAAAAAATGGATAACTTTAATTAATTAATATAATGAAAAACCTTAAAAAAATTATTACAAAATTACTTTCTATTAATTTAAATAATGACTCTTTATTTAAAAATACTCCTGTTGAAGTAAGTGAGGTTAACGGTATTAGATCCATGCATATAGGGTCAGTTACGATTCAGAGCTCAATGAATATTAATTCCCCTTATTCATTAGAGCTCGATTACACCCAAGCCATGGCCTTAGTTACTTTATTTTTGAATAACCCTTCAGAAATTTTATTTATTGGGTTGGGTGGCGGCACTATGCAAAAATTTTTTCATAGAGCATTTACTAAATCTAAGTTAACTGTTTTAGAAATTAACCCCCAAGTAATAAATATCGCAAAGCATTTTTTTAAATTACCACAAGAGTCTTCTAGGTTTCAGATAATTGAGGGCGATGGGATTCATTACGTGGGAGCAACTGAACGTAAGTACGATTTATTTTTGTCAGATGCTTTTGAAGAGTACGGGCTGCCTGAGATATTTTGCACTCTTGCATATTTTGAAAGTTGTAAAAATATATTATCAGACGAAGGTATCTTTGTAATTAACTTGTGGGGATCTGACCCCAAAACCCCAATTTATATTAATCGAATTATGAGTGCTTTCAATCAACAGGTTTTTTACGTTCAATCAGATAAACCAGGTAATGTGATTGTATTCGGATTTAATTACCCGCTACCATCACTCACAGAAAGTGCAGTAAAGATAAAATTAAAATCGTTAGAAAAAAAGTTTAACCTTAAATTAATGGTATATTTCAATCGTTTAATAATAAACAGTTCCATTCACCCCTCTGATAATGCCCTATTTAAATAAGGAATAATTTTGATATTTGATTACTTTGCGTCTTGCCCACGGGGACTAGAAAAAATTCTTAGTGATGAGCTTAATGGATTGAAAGCTAAATCTATAATTGAGGTTGATGGAGGTGTAAGTTTCTCTGGGTCCTTAGAGACTATGTACAGAGCTAATTTAGAAAGTAGGGTAGCAACTAGAATTTTATTTCGTTTAGAAAAAGGAGTATATGAAAACGAAGAAGATCTTTATAAGTCTGCATTGGCAATCAAATGGACAAATTTATTTGATGTCTCAAAGAGTATTAAATTAAGTACCACGGGTGTTAAGTGCCCCCTTAAAAGTATAGATTTTATGACATTAAGAATAAAAGATGCAGTGTGTGATCATTTTAGAAGTAATGTTGACCGTCGGCCAGATGTTGATATCAGAGAGCCTGATGTAAGAATTCACTTGTATTTAGAAAAAAATCAGTATCAGCTTTACCTTGATACATCTGGAAAAGCTCTTTATCAAAGAGGATTTAGGAAATCAAGTGTTGTGGCTCCTATTAGAGAGAATTTAGCTGCAGGTATTCTTGGACTATCAGGTTGGGCACCTGGTGACACTCTTCTAGACCCAATGTGCGGGAGCGGCACTTTTTTAATCGAAGCAGCAATGATAGCGCAGAACCAAGCACCTGGACTTAAAAGAAGTTTTGGTTTTGAGCATTGGAAAAATTTTGATTCAAACCTTTTTAGTAAATTAAAAAGTGAATATAAGGCTAAAATTAAGCCAATAAATTTTGCAAAAATATATGGATCAGATATTGACTTGCGTTCAATTAGAGTTGCAAAAGCTAATTTGCAGGAAGCTGGCCTTGCTGAAGTCGTTCAACTATCCTGTAAAAATTTCACTGAAATTAATCCTCCTGCAAGCGAAGGTGAAAGTGTTTTGATTACTAACCCACCCTATGGCGAAAGAATAGGTGAAGATGATGAATTGGGAGCAGCTTATCCAATTTGGGCAACTACATTAAAGCAGAAGTTTGCTGGTTGGAGGACTTATTTTTTAACCAATGACCTGAGAATGCCAAAGCTTATGAGATTAGCGCCATCAAAAAAGACGCCACTTTATAACGGCGCCTTAGATTGTAGGTTATTTGAGATTATGATGGTGAAAGGAAGTAACCGTAAATAAATTTCTATTTATTTACTCCACATGCTACTTAAGAGCTTTTAGTGCCTCATCATAGTTAGGTTCTTCAGTAATTTCTGCCACTAATTCACTGTGTATAACAATATTAGCTTCATCTAATACAATTACAGCTCTAGTTGTAAGCCCTTGAAGGCTCGAGTCTAATATAGCAACACCATAGTCAGTAGCAAACTTTTCTATATTTCTAAAAGCAGATAATGTTTGAACATTGTCTGCTCCTTCAGCACCACAAAATCTTTTCTGCGCAAAAGGCAGGTCTGCTGAAATACACAATACTATTGTATTTTCAAGATTAGCTACTTCGTCATTAAATCGTTTGACCGATAGCGCGCATGTCGGAGTATCAATACTGGGAAAAATATTAAGTATTTTTCTTTTATCTCCAAAAGACGACAGATTCACATCTTCCCGCTTAGCATTTGCTAGATTAAAATCCTTTACAGTTTCTCCAGTAATTGGAAATGAACCTCCGATACTTACTGGACCACCTTTGACTGTTACTTGGCTCATACAAATTCTCCTTAAACTATTAAAAAATATTTATGTTAATTTTTAAATTTACACTCATTCTACCAAAGCTTCTAAGGTAAAATAAAAGAATATGCAAGAATCAGAAAAAAACGAATTCATACACTTGAGATGCCACAGTGAATACTCAATCACTGATGGAATTGTAAAAATTAAAGATTATGTTGAAAAAGCTTCAGAAGATGGAATGCATGCAATTGCTTTAACTGATTTAAGTAACATCTTTGGGGCTGTTAAGTTCTATAAAGCTGCCACTTCAAGTAAAATAAAACCTATTATTGGTTGCGATATTTGGCTAGAAAATGAATCTAATCGCGATCAACCATATCGTCTTCTACTCTTGTGTCAGTCTCAGAAGGGATATTTAAACTTATCAAAACTACTTTCAAAAGCTTATCTTGAAAATCAATACCGCAATAGAGCTGAAGTAAAAACTACTTGGCTGCTTGATGAATTCAACGAAGATATTATTGTTTTGTCTGGAGCGGTTAGGGGGGAAGTAGGACAATATATTCTTCAAGATAAGCTAGATCAGGCCGAGGAATCTTTGTTGAAATGGAAAGCCAGTTTTGGGAATCGATTTTATATAGAAGTTCAAAGATATGAAAAAGATAAGCGTGAAATTGAGCAGGAAAGATACATTCAACAAGCTTTAAACTTCGCAGTTAATCATGACGTCCCTGTTGTTGCGACTCACCCAATTCAATATATGGGCGAAGAAGATTTTATGGCGCATGAAGCAAAAACATGCATTGCTGATGGCTATGTTTTAGCAGATAAAAGAAGGCCTAAGCTTTTTTCTTCACAACAATATTTTAAAGATACTAACGAAATGCATACTTTGTTCAACGATATACCCTCTGCATTAAAAAATTCAGTTGAAATCGCTAAACGCTGCAATTTTAAATTCCAGTTAGGTGAAATTTATTTACCAGATTTTCCAGTCCCGGACTCTATAAAAATTGAAGACTTTTTACTTTCTGAAGCTTTATCTGGATTAAAAAAAAGACTCGAGAGTTTATATGTGAATAAAGTGGAATACGATGAGCAATTTCCTAGGTACAACGAACGCTTAATTTTTGAAGTAAATGTGATTAATCAAATGGGCTATGCTGGATATTTTTTGATTGTTGCAGATTTTATAAGTTGGGCAAAGAAAAATAAAATACCTGTCGGCCCAGGAAGGGGTTCCGGTGCAGGCTCGGTAGTTGCTTTTAGTTTAGGTATTACTGATCTAGACCCCTTGGAATATAATTTACTTTTTGAAAGGTTTTTAAATCCTGATAGGGTTTCAATGCCTGATTTTGATATTGACTTTTGTCAAGAGGGACGTGATCGCGTAATTGATTATGTCAAAGAAAAATATGGGTCCAATTCAGTATCTCAGATAGCCACATTTGGTACTATGGCTGCTAAAGCTGCTATCAGAGACGTTGGTAGGGCCTTAGATCTACCTTATCTTTTTGTAGACAGTATTGCAAAGCTTGTTCCTCCTGATTTAGGAATAACATTAACAGAGGCAATTAAAAAAGAATCACAGATCAAAGAACGAATTGCTAAAGAGGAAGAGGTCAAGGAGTTGTTTGACCTAGCTCTTAAGTTAGAAGGGCTGGTAAGAAATGTAAGTATGCACGCCGGAGGTGTTCTTATTGCACCTACTGAGATATCTAAATTTTCACCTATTTACTGCCAGCCAAATGGCGACAATATTGTAAGTCAATTTGATAAGGATGATGTTGAATTGCTTGGGTTAGTAAAATTCGATTTCCTTGGACTAAGAACGCTAACCATTCTTTCAATGGCTGTTCAAAATGCAAACAATGTCAGGGGAAAAGAGAATTTATCTGATATAAATTTAGAAACTATTCCGCTTGACGATGAGCTAACTTTTGATTTACTGAAGTCCTCAAACACAACAGCTGTATTCCAACTTGAATCAAAGGGTATGAAGGATATGCTTAAGAAAGCAAAACCAGATTGTTTTGAGGATATTATTGCTTTAGTAGCTCTTTATAGACCTGGCCCTATGGATCTAATCCCTGATTTTTGTGAAAGAAAACACGGACAGCAAGCAGTAACATACCCACACCCATCGACAAAATTAATCCTGAAGGAAACTTATGGTATTGCTGTTTATCAGGAGCAAGTAATGCAAATCGCTCAGACTGTTGCTGGATATAGCTTAGGGAGTGCAGACCTTTTGAGACGAGCAATGGGCAAAAAGAAGGTTGAAGAAATGGATGCCCAAAGAACTGACTTTATTTCTGGCGCAATTAAAAATAATCTTAATGAGAGGCAAGCCGGGGATTTATTTGACTTACTAGAAAAATTTGCTGGTTATGGGTTTAATAAATCACATGCAGCAGCATATGCAAAAATTGCATACCAGACCGGTTATTTAAAAGCACATTATCCATCTGCTTTTATAGCCGCATCTATGTCAGCAGATATGAATAATACAGATAATGTCCATTTGCTATTTGATGATTGTTCACTAAATAAAATTGAGTTATTGCCCCCTGATATTAATGAAAGTGAGTATAAGTTTTTATCTTTAAATTCGAGTCAGATTTTATTTGGACTTGGAGCAATCAAGGGTACCGGTCTTAGTGCTATTGAAATTATATTGGAAGAAAGAAATGAGAATGGTAATTTTATTTCTTTGTTTGATTTTACATGCAGACTTAACTTAACAAAAGTGAACCGTAAAGCAATTGAGTCTCTAATCCGTGCAGGTGCTTTTGATAAGGTTGAGAAAAATAGATCTTCTTTATTGGCAAGTGTTGATTTAGCAATAAAAGTGGCAGATCAAGCAGATAAAAACAGTAAGCAAGAAGGCTTGTTTGGAGACTCTGAAAGTAAAGAGATTAAGTTAGAAAAAAAAGATTTATGGGATGAGCGAACACAGTTTTCTCAGGAAAAGGTAGCGCTAGGTTTTTATTATAGCGGGCATCCTTTTGGCCACTATCGAAAAATGATTAGGGAATTTATTCCTAATAACCTAAAAGCTCTTGTTCCTCGAGCATCATCTTGCCTGATTGCAGGCATTATTGCAGCTGTAAAATTTAAGCTTACAGCTAGAGGGAAGATTGCCATTGTTACCCTGGATGATGGGGAAGGTCGAATTGACATGTTTGTTGGTAGTAAGGTGCTAAATGAATACTACGACCTAATAAAAGAAGACAAGTTGATTTTTGTTGAAGGGCGAGTTCAGCTGGACGATTTTACTGGTGGTAACAGCATGCTCGCCTCAAAGATTTATGACTTACTTACTATCCAAAGTTCAAAGGCTCAATTATTAAAAATTTCACTTAACAATAATCATAGCGCAGAAGATTTGAAGGGGTTACTTAAACCATACTGTAACGGCAGTTTTGGTCACGAGATAAAGAAGTGTCGGGTAAAGGTTGAATATCAAAATCAACATGGAAAGGTTGAGCTTTTGCTGGGACCTGATTGGGAGGTTGCTCTTCATGAGGATTTAATTTCTGGATTAGTGGAATCGTTTCAAGATGATAATGTAAAAATACTTTATAATTAGCCTCCACCCATAATTTAAAAACATACATTTTGATGAAGCGAACATATTTAGAATTTGAAAGACCAATTGAGAGTTTGGAGACTAAAATTAATAGCCTTCAAACTACTCATAATGATCATCCATCATTGGATATTACCCGAGAGCTAAGGCAATTAGAAGAAAAATTAGATAGCCTTCAGCATGATATATACGATAATTTAACTGCTTGGGAGGTTTCACAGGTTTCAAGGCATCCGCAAAGACCTTATACACTTGATTATATAAATTCTATTTTTACAGATTTTAACGAGCTGCATGGAGATAGAATGTTTTCTGACGACCCAGCTATTATAGGGGGTTTGGCAAAATTCGACGGGGAATCAGTTGTTGTTATTGGTCATCAAAAAGGCCGAGATGTAAAGGAGAGGCAGTATCGTAATTTTGGAATGCCGAGGCCAGAAGGATACCGAAAAGCCTTAAGACTTTTCAAGCTTGCCGAAAAATTTTCGTTGCCAGTTATTACTTTAATTGATACACCCGGTGCTTACCCTGGAATTGGGGCAGAGGAAAGAGGGCAATCAGAGGCAATCGCAAGAAACTTATATGTTATGGCTGACTTAAAAACCCCTGTTATCGGAATTATTATTGGCGAAGGAGGCTCAGGGGGCGCTTTAGCTTTAGGCGTTGTGGATCACTTAATGATGTTGCAATTTGCAACTTATTCTGTCATTTCTCCAGAAGGGTGCGCATCTATTCTATGGAAAAAACCTGAAATGGCATCTACAGCTGCCGAAACATTAGGTATTACCGCATTAAGATTAAAAAAACTAGGACTCACAGATCAAATTATCCCTGAACCTTTGGGTGGTGCACATCGAGATATTGAGAAGACGATGAAGAATGTTAAAGCCCCACTTAAGAAAGAATTAAATCGATTGAGAAAAGAGCCCATCGCTTTAATTCTGGAAAATAGATATGAACGCCTTATGTCTTTTGGACAATTTAAAGATGTTGAAAAATAAAAGTGTACTTTTTTTAGAAGTATTAGAGTCATTTAACCAACATTTTTCTGATACAAAAAAACCGGTAGTATTTGATATTGGCCTAAGTGGAGGAGTTGACTCGATGGTCTTACTTCATACCCTTAGTCTTCTTCGAGTTAATATTAAAATAACAATTAATGCCATTCATATCAATCATGCCTTAAGCAAGAGTTCTTTGGATTGGGTAAAGTTTTGTGAGGAACAGTGCGAAAAACTTAAAATTAATTTTATTTCAGAAGAAATCGATATCACCAAGGATCTTAAAATGGGTATTGAGGGGGCAGCTAGAAAAAAACGCTACGAAGTTTTTAAAGCTCACCAGAAAGGTATTTTAGTATTAGCGCATCACCAAGATGACCAGGCGGAAACTCTTTTGCTTCAGTTATTCAGGGGGAGTGGCCTAAAGGGATTGGCCTCAATGCAGTCATACGATAGTGAAAATTTTTTTTGGCGGCCTTTTTTAAAAATTAAAAAAGAAATAATTGAGGATTTTGCGAAGACATTTAGTGTTCAATTTATAGTCGATGAAAGTAATGAAGATTTAAATTTTGATAGGAATTTTTTGAGGAGAAAGATTTTACCATTAATAAAAACTAGATACCCCAATATAAGTCAAACAATAAGCCGGTCAGCAAGTAATATTGCTGAGGGTTTAAATCTTAATGAGACGATTGCAAAAGAGGATGCACAAAAATTTATTTCAGATAATCAATCTGTATTATCTTTATCTGTGCTTCATGAAATTCCTAAAGAAAGAGTCATTAATCTGGTTAGGTGGTGGTTGGGGCGTAACCAACAACCTATGCCAAATAAAAAAACTATGGATGAACTATTTAGACAAATCATCTCTGTTAAAAAAGACTCTATGATTAATGTAAGTGTATCTCCACTAATGTCTGTTAGAGAGTATCAGAATCAAATTTTCTTAGTAGTAAAAGAAGAGAAAAAGAATCCTTATGAGATGATATGGAGAGGTGAAGATGAGATTAACTTACCTGATAATTCAAGACTTTTTTTTAAAAAGAAAAAGGGTAAAGAGGCTTCACTTTTAAAGCTTGATGTGGGCGCGCTTAGAATTCAGAATAGAGTTGGCGGCGAAAGATTTAAGCCTAAAGAAAGACAGCCTACTAGGACTTTAAAGTATTTATTGCAAAGTTCAAGGATTCCTCCATGGGAAAGAAATTCAATCCCATTATTTTTTTCTGAAGATCAGTTGGTTGCAGTTCCAAATTTTGGTATTCATTATGATTTTCAAACTCAAGAAGGTGAGGTTGGTTGGCATATTATCTGGGAAAAAAATGTAAATTAGGGGTTCATTTTTTTAAAAACATGTATATCATAATGTTTATTAATTTCTTTTTACTACTTTCTTTCAAAAATTACTACTATAAAGAATGCTCAATACTAAAAAAAATCATTGGTTATTACTTCTAGTTGGAATATTTATTTTTCCAGGAACACTGCTTTCTGAGGAAGTTGTAAATACAGGTAATATAGATGTTTATTCCGTTTCACCTCTCCCAGGATTAGGAATTGATAGAACAATTTTACCCAGTAGTATTGAAGAGATAAATATCGAATCTTTGAAGGAGCAGACAGGTGTTTCAATTGCAGATT
>Ga0209710_1001050_pt1 | contig 22369 bp, 15 predicted proteins | sample ArcticOcean_MG_C_5_FD_187436 | JGI IMG/M metagenome (GOLD analysis project Ga0209710, IMG submission 187436) | Marine microbial communities from western Arctic Ocean - ArcticOcean_MG_CB4_138 (SPAdes) (version 2) | ecosystem: Environmental > Aquatic > Marine > Oceanic | place: Arctic Ocean...
TTCTCTGCAACTCGAGAACATGAAGTTGGAATCGCTAGTAATCGTAGATCAGCACGCTACGGTGAATTTGTATCTAAGCCTTGTACACACCGCCCGTCACACTCTGAAAATTTTCATGCCTTGAAGCCGAAGAAATCCACAACGAACATACCTACATTAGAAATTCAATTAACTTGATTGAATTAAACAGAAAGAACGTTTTTTTGTTGCGTCTCGCGGGTGTCATTGGAGGGGTCTTTTCTAGAGTTAGGGGAGTGATTGGAGTGAAGTCGTAACAAGGTAGCCGTAGGGGAACCTGTGGCTGGAGAGACTCCTTTTTTAAGTAAAACATGGATTTATACTAACGTAATGAGTTTGATCCTGGCTCAGAATGAACGCTAGCGATAAGCTTAACACATGCAAGTTGAATGTTGCGGCGCAACATAGCGTACGGGTGAGTAATGCGTAAGAATCTACCAAAAAGATGTGGGTAAATCCCTGCTATCTCGTGTATGAGTAAAGATATACATAATCGTTTTTTGATGAGCTTACGCAAGATTAGATAGTTGGTGGGGTAAAGGCTTACCAAGTCGATGATCTTTCATTGGTCTTAGCGGACGACCAATCACATCGGGACTGAGAGACGGCCCGAACTCTTTATGGAGGCAGCAGTGAGGAATCTTGGACAATGGGCGCAAGCCTGATCCAGCTATATCGCGTGGGTGATGAAGGTTATATTGATTGTAAAACCCTTTCATTGAAAGAGGGGCTTTTTAAGCTTTCTCTAGAGAATTTGACATGAATCAAAGAAGAAGCTCCGGCAAATTCTGTGCCAGCAGCCGCGGTAATACAGGGGGAGCAAGTGTTATTCGGATTAATTGGGCGTAAAGGGCATGTAGGTGGAGAAATGTAGTTGTTTGTGAAAGTCCAAAGGTTTTCTTTGGGTGTGCATTCAAAACGGTTTATTCTCTTTGAGGCTGCGAGAGGAAAATAGAATTTCCAGAGGAGAGGTTAAATTCTTAGATTTTGGAAGGAATACCTAATGCGAAGGCAATTTTCTGGTGCAGTCCTGACACTGAGGTGCGAAAGCGCGGGGAGCGAACAGGATTAGATACCCTGGTAGTCCGCGCCTTAAACGATGCTGATTCCTTTTTGGAAGACAAAAAAATAGTGGAGACGCCGTTGCAAAGCGGCCTCCACGCAACCCACCGTAACAAGCACCATACGAAGAAACAGTACCACCTTCCCGAGGAAAAGTGGGGGTTTTCGTTGGGTAGCAAATGAGATAGTTCAGTTTGGTAGAACCTCGGACTCATAAATCGATGGTCGGGGGTTCGAGTCCCCCTCTCATTAGATCGAGGTTCGCAACATAGATGGCAGTTTTTTGTGGATGCTTTGGTTCAAAAGAAGAAGGACGTTGTACAAAACGAAACGTTATACTCAGAGTGCATTCTGTGATGTATAAATCTCCTGCGTGGGAAACCACGGACTTTTATAAACCGGGTGAATTGAAACATCTTAGTAACCCGAGGAAAAGAAATCAACCGAGATTCCGTAAGTATCGGCGAGAGAACATGGAAAAGACCAAAAAACCACCACCCTGGTTCGGAAAGATGTGGAAAAATCTACCAGAGAAGGTGAAAGTCCTGTAGGAGTTAAGTGGTGTGTTCAGAGAGAAGTAAAACGACAGTGTTTGTTTGAATATAGGAGGTCCACCTTCTAGGTCTAAATATGCTTTTGAAACCAATAGTGAACAAGTACCGTGAGGGAAAAGTGAAAAGAACCTTAACTAAGGAGTGAAACAGAACCTGAAACAAAAAATGACCATTCAATCGAACCTCTCTGTACGGGAGGTCGGTGTACCTTTTGCATAATGGGTCAGCGAGTAAATAAGAGGAGCTGTGCTTAAACGGTAACGTGGAGGCCAAGCAAAAGCGAGTATGAAGAGTGCGTGTGTTCTTTTTATTTGACCCGAAACTAAGTGATCTAGCCTTGAACAGGCTGAAGAAAGGGTAAAAGCTTTTGGAGGGCCGAACCGACGTCTGTTGCAATAGACGCGGATGATTTGAGGCTAGGGGTGAAAGGCCAATCAAACTTAGAGATAGCTGGTTCTCCGCGAAATTTATTGAGGTAAAGCGTTTAATGACACAGAAAGGGGGTAGAGCACTCATTAGGTAAAGGGGGCCCAAAGTCTTACTGCACTTATTGAAACTCCGAAGACCTTTCTTTGCTACATTGAGCAGACAGACTTAAAGTGCTAAGGTTTTAAGTCAAAAGGGAAACAGCCCAGACTGTTCGCTAAGGTCCCTAAACATTTTGGAAGTGGTAAAAGGCGTTTTGGGGCGAAGACAGCTAGGAGATTGGCTTGGAAGCAGCCATTCTATAATGAAAGCGTAATAGCTCACTAGTCGAGTTTCAGAGCACTGACAATGTATCGGGGCTTCACAGAATTACCCAAGCGACAGATAAGTATGGTAGCGGAGCGTTTTGTAGACCGTAGAAGAAATTTTGTGAAAAATTTTGGAGGATTCAAAAGTGAGAATGCTGACATGAGTAACGACAAATCATGTGACAATCATGATCGCCGTAAGTTCAAGGGTTTCTGCGTTCTGTTTTTCAGCGCAGAGTGACGCGGTCTCTAAGTGTGTTTTTGACAAAAAACCATGATGAAACAAGTGAAAGAGGACGAAATGGCCTGTAGGGGTAAAAAGTATATTGGATAACTTCACCGCCCCTACCATTTCCAGGAAAAATCTTCACCCAACCGACCGTACCCGAAACCGACACTGGTGAACGAGTCGAATAGACTCAGGCGTTGAGAGAACCATATTGAAGGAACTCGGCAAATTTTTCCTGTACCTTTGGAAGAAAGGAAGCCAACTTTGGTGACACAAAAATGGGGGTGACGACTTTTTACTAAAAAATTAGGACTCTGCGAAATGGAAACATGAGGTATAGGGTCTGACGCCTGCCCGGTGCTTGAAGCTTAACCTGTATGCTTTTTTGGTATATTGAGAAGGCCTAGTAAACGGCGGTTGTAACTATAACAATCATAAAGTAGCGAAATTCATTGTCGGCTAATTCCCGACCTGCATGAAAGGCGTAACGATTGCCCCACTGTCTCCAGTATGGACTCAGTGAAATTGAACTCTCCGTGCAGATGCGGAGAACGTGCCCCAAGACGAGAAGACCCTATGCATCTTTACTGTACATTTACACTGGAAAAAGGCTTGAATTGTGTAGGACAGGTGGGAGTTGAGAACATCCTTGAAATACCACCCTTTTCAAGAAGAGTTCCTTATTTGGGCGAGGCCCAAAAACACTGTATATGAGGCAGTTTGACTGGGGCGGTCGCCTCCTAAAGAGTAACGGAGGTGTGCGAAGGTAAACTCAATGAAAGACGGAAACTTTCTGTAGAGCGTAATGGTAGAAGTTTGCCTGACTGCGAGAGTTACACCTCGAGCAGAGACGAAAGTCGGTCATAGTGATCCAAAAGTGCTGCGTGGAAAGACTTTTGCTTAACGAATCAAAGATACGCTAGGGATAACAGGCTAATAATTCCCAAGAGCCCTTATCGACGGAATTGTTTGGCACCTCGATGTTGACTGATCATATCCTGGGGCTGAAAAAGGTCCCAAGGGTTCGGCTGTTCGCCGATAAAAATGGTACCTGAGTTGAGTTTAGAACGTCGTGAGACAGTTTGGATTCTACCTGGGGTGCGCGTAAAGAATTGAGAAAACCATTTCCTTGTACGAGAGGACCGGAAATGTCCAACCTCTGGTGCACTGGTTGTTCTGCCAAGAGCATTGCCAGGTAGCTACGTTGGGTAAGGAGAACCGTTGAAAGCATCTTAAATGGGAAACTTTTTTCAAGACAAATTCTTACACACACGTGAAAGTCTCTCACGTAGATAGGCGAAAAGTGAACCTTTTGAAAGAAAGCAGCTGATTCGTACTAAAAAACACCAATTAACCCTGATTAAAACAGAATAGGGCTCACATAATGAAAAAAAGGGCCACAGGTCCCCGACACACCAGAAAAAAAATACCTCTATGAAAAGATTATCTTTTTTAAAACAACCGCTCCTCAGTACGGTGAACGAGCATCTCATTGATTACCCGACACCAAGCAATCTTAGTTATTGGTGGGGTTTCGGGTCGACCGCTGGTATTTGTCTCGTGCTCCAAATTGCAACCGGTATTTTCCTTGCCATGCACTATACCCCGCATATTGACCTTGCCTTTCTCAGCGTAGAGCACATTATGCGAGACGTTGAAGGGGGCTGGTTTCTCCGTTATATGCACGCCAACGGCGCAAGTATGTTTTTTATTGTAGTGTACTTACACCTTTTCCGAAATTTATATTACGGCAGTTACGCGAGTCCACGCGAGGCGGTCTGGATTCTGGGGGTAATTATTCTCCTGCTCATGATCCTCACGGCCTTTATCGGGTATGTGCTCCCATGGGGGCAGATGAGTTTCTGGGGGGCAACCGTTATTACTAGTCTGGCCAGCGCTATTCCGGTGGTTGGGGTGGACATTACCCATTGGTTATGGGGTGGTTTTTCCGTCGATAATGCCACGTTGAATCGATTTTTTAGTCTGCATTACTTACTCCCCTTTATTATTGCGGGGGCCAGTATTTTACACCTTGCCGCCTTACACCAGTACGGTTCAAATAACCCTCTGGGGTGTTTGGCAACCGTGGACAAAGTCTCGTTTTACCCGTATTTCTTTTTTAAAGACTTGGTGGGGTGGGTGGTCTTTGCGCTGTTTTTCTCCTGGTTTATTTTTTTTGCGCCAAATACTCTAGGGCACCCGGATAACTACATTCCCGCGAACCCAATGTCGACTCCAGCACACATTGTTCCGGAGTGGTATTTCTTACCGGTCTATGCCATCTTACGTAGTATTCCCAATAAATTGGCCGGGGTTCTCGCGATCGGATTGGTCTTTGTATCCCTCCTCTTGCTCCCTTTCTTGAACACCTCCCCTTTGCGTAGTGCGACGTTTCGACCTTTATACAAGCAATTGTTTTGGCTCTTTGTGGCCGATTCTTTACTTTTAGGGTGGATTGGGTGTCAACCCGTCGAAGACCCGTATGTGCTCATTGGTCAGCTGGCGTCGGTGTACTTTTTCTTTTACTTCCTCATCGCCATCCCGTTTTTAGGGAAGTTTGAGACGTATTTGTTACGGAACCCGGTCCGTGCCTAGTGGATTTTGGGCGGCGTTGTCGGGTGTGTGTTTTGTGGGGCTGATTTAAAACGCAACCAGCCCCACGTCCTGGAGTATAGCCAAGTGGAAAGGCATCGGTTTTTGATACCGACATTCAAAGGTTCGAACCCTTTTACTCCAATTTTTGTTTTTTTTGAACGGTAGACCACCAGAGTTGGCAAAATAAATAAACACTTTTCATTGATTGAGTGTTAAAGGGTACCGGGTATTCAATATTTCCATTGGGTGTCGCTGTTTCTACAAGAGCAACAACCGGGATATTCAAAATTTTAGCTTCGCGTACAATGTGCTCATTATTCAGAGTTTGGAATAAAAACAGGGCCGCGGGCCTTTGGTGCATATTTTTGATACCCTTTAACTTCTTCTTTGTTTTTAAATATTTAGGGAAAGGGGTTTGTTGTTGTTGCAGAAATGGCTCAAAAAACGAATCGAACTTGTGAAATGCCCCAACCGACGTTTTCATTTGCTCCCAATTGGTTAATAACCCACCAATCCATGCTTCGTTTACATAAGGTTGCTCCAACTTATGAGACAGAAACTGAACAAGGGTGGTGTATTTCGGTTCCGAGTTGACCAAAAGGATTTGACCTTTTGCATCATGTAAAGTTTTAAGAAAGGCCAGCGCTCTTTGTAAAAGAAACAAAGTTTCTTGCAAATTGATAAAGGGTGTTTTACCTCGGTAGCCTTGGATATACTGAAACATGTTTGAAGCCACTGATGCAGAACCCAAGTGTGCTTTTTGTTGAACAAGCCTGTCGAGTAAATGTTTGTCTCGCATTAAAGTAATCTTTTTTTGTTTAGGTAGCTCAGTTGGTTAGAGCAAAGGACTGAAAATCCTTGTGTCAGTGGTTCAAATCCACTTCTAAACATCGGGAATTGATGTTTGTTTCAACAAAAGTTTTCAGAAATGTATTTAACACTCCTTTTTCTACCGCTTTTTGGGTTTCTTCTCGCCGCCACTGGTGGGCGTTTTTTTGGTTGGAGGGGTACCCCGCTTATTACCACTTTTTGTGTTTTTATGTCCTCGATGCTCTCCTTCGTTGCTTTTTATGAGGTAGGTATCGCTGGAAGTCCCTGCTATATCCAACTCGCCCCTTGGTTTACTTCGGAATTCTTTGATGCGTCCTGGGGGTTTATGTTTGATAGTCTTACAGTTGTAATACTTGTGGTTGTCACTTTTGTAAGTACTTTGGTGCATATCTATTCAATTTCCTATATGAGCGAGGACCCGCATCTCCCACGATTTATGTCGTATTTGTCGATCTTTACTTTTTTTATGTTGATGCTGGTTACGGCAGATAACTTTATCCAGTTATTCTTTGGTTGGGAGGGTGTTGGCTTAGCTTCTTACTTGCTAATTAATTTCTGGTACACGCGATTACAGGCAAACAAATCCGCCATTAAAGCGATGTTAGTGAACCGAGTCGGTGATTTTGGTCTGGCGCTAGGAATTATCGCCATTTTTTCTTTGTTTAAATCCGTAGACTTTGCGACCGTTTTCGCTTGCTCTGCCCATTTTGCAGATGTGTCTTTTGTTTTTTTCCATATGCAATGGCATGCTTTAAGTTTAATTTGTGCACTTCTTTTTGTTGGGGCGGTGGGAAAATCAGCGCAACTTGGATTACACACTTGGTTACCGGATGCTATGGAAGGACCAACACCAGTGTCGGCTTTAATTCATGCAGCTACCATGGTCACTGCTGGTGTTTTTATGATTGCCCGCTGCTCCCCGCTTTTTGAACATGCGCCACAAACTTTAATTCTTGTCACGGTGACAGGCGCCTTGACTGCGTTTTTTGCGGCAACGACCGGCGTAGTTCAGAATGACTTGAAGAGGGTAATCGCATACTCCACGTGTAGTCAGTTAGGTTATATGGTTTTTGCTTGTGGTATTTCGCAATATGCGGTCGGTGTTTTTCATTTGATGAATCACGCTTTCTTTAAAGCACTTCTTTTCTTAAGTGCAGGCGCGGTTATTCACGCCCTGGCGGATGAACAAGATATGCGCAAAATGGGGGGTACCATTAAAGTGCTACCGTTTACCTATTCGATGATGTTCATCGGATCACTAGCTTTAATCGGATTTCCTTTCTTAACAGGTTTTTACTCGAAAGATGTCATCCTAGAGGTCGCTTATGCGAAATATACTGTTGCGGGGACATTTACATATTGGCTTGGTGCCGTCTCTGCCCTCTTTACTTCGTACTACTCTTTTCGTTTGCTTTTTTTAACTTTTCTGGGACCCGTGAATGCGCTCAAAGATTCGTTAAAGCATGTACATGACGCACCCTTTCTGATGGGCCTGCCTCTTCTTTTGCTCGCCTTTGGAAGTATTTTCGTCGGGTATTTAGCTAAAGATATGATGATTGGTATGGGGACACAGTTTTGGGGTAATGCTCTGTTCATGGGGCCTAATCACGGTCTCTTAATTGAGTCGGAGTACATCCCTCAAGCCATTAAGTACATCCCTATTTTATTCAGTTTTCTCGGGTTTCTTTTTGCTTTGAATTTAAATATTCTTGGGGCTAGTTTTTCCTATTCTTTAAAAACGAGCACCCTGGGACGTAAGATTTATATTTTTTTAAACAAACGTTGGTTGTTTGACAAAATGTACACGGATTTTGTTGCACTTCCGGCTCTTTTTCTTGGCTACCATGTCTCTTTTAAAACTTTAGATAAAGGTTTTCTCGAGATTATTGGGCCTGCTGGTGTTATGCAAACTGTTGGTCAAGGGAGTAGACAACTCAGAAAAATGCAGAGTGGCCTCATTTATCACTATGCGTTTATTATGTTGTGTAGTTTAACATTTCTTATTGCCTTTATCGGTCTTTGGGATTTTTTTTCTTTCTTTGTGGAGACGCATCTCTATTTTGTTGCAGCGGTGGCTTTAATTTTTTCTGCGGATCAATAAATATACACAAAAAACGGGGGTTTTTTATGTAAATCCCCCTTTTTGATGAAAAAAAGAGTTGGCTATGCAAAGTCTTCTTTCTGTCATTCTTTTGTTACCAGCTTTAGGCGCTTTTAGTCTTCTTTGTGTACCAAGCTCAAAAACACGTTTTATCCGCGTTTTTGGTTTGAGCATTTCGTTTATTACCTTTGCTCTTTCTCTGTTGCTTTGGGTTTTTTTTGATCACTCCACAGCAAAGTTTCAATTTGTCAATAGTGTCGACTGGCTTTCTTTTCTCAACATGCATTTTTACATTGGGATTGATGGTATTTCGCTTTTTTTTATCTTGTTAACGACCTTTTTATTACCTTTCTGCCTTTTAGTCGGTTGGGACTCAGTACAAAAGAACGTTAAAGAATATTTTATTGCCTTTCTTCTTTTAGAGAGCTTTATGCTGGCTGTTTTTTGTATGTTAGACCTTTTACTTTTTTATGTTTTTTTTGAAAGCGTACTTTTACCTATGTTTTTGATTATTGGTATCTGGGGGTCCAGAGAGAGAAAAATTCGAGCTGCGTATCAATTTTTCTTATATACCCTCATTGGGTCTTTATTTATGTTATTGGCTATTTTACTCATTTATTTTCAAACCGGGACTACGGATCTACAGGTTTTATTTGTAAGTGAATTTAGCATGCAACGACAGCTTTTATTGTGGTTTGCTTTTTTCGCCTCTTTTGCAGTAAAAGTTCCAATGATCCCAGTTCATATCTGGCTGCCAGAAGCTCATGTGGAGGCACCAACCTCCGGTTCAGTTATTCTAGCGGGGGTTTTGCTTAAGCTAGGTACTTATGGTTTTGTACGCTACTCTATCCCTTTATTCCCAGATGCAAGTGTTTATTTCACACCTCTTGTTTATACCATGAGCATTATTGGAGTCATCTACGCGTCGTTGACAACTCTTCGCCAAATTGATTTGAAAAAGATTATTGCTTACTCTTCTGTAGCGCACATGGGTTTCGTTACTCTAGGTTTGTTTAGTTTAAACATTCAAGGTATTGAGGGCGCCCTTTTACTAATGTTGAGTCACGGATTTGTTGCCTCAGCGTTATTTTTATGTATTGGTGTTCTATACGACCGTACACACACCCGTTTAGTCAAATATTACGGTGGTTTGGTACATGTCATGCCCCTTTTTTCGGTCTTTTTTCTTATTTTTACCTTGGGTAATTTAAGTTTGCCAGGCACAAGCAGTTTCGTAGGGGAGTTTTTAATTCTCGTTGGTGTTTTTCAAACCAACCCTTTTGTAGCGACGCTGGCAGCCACAGGGATGATCTTAGGTGGAGCGTACTCTATTTGGCTCTATAACAGAGTTGTTTTTGGTAACTTAAAGCCTTTTTTTATCGACACTTTTATGGATCTGAATCGTCGAGAGTTTTTTATTTTCGTACCTTTTGTGTTTTGTGTTTTATGGATGGGTTTTTACCCGGAAGTTTTTTTAGACCCAATGCACGCTTCCGTTGCCAACCTAGTACAGCATGGTCAGTGGAAAGGCTAAAGAAGAAGTCATTCTTGACCAGAGGCAGTTCCTCAGGGGGCTGCCTCTCAAAAACTGAAAAACGTATGAATTTTCCCCATTTATTTGAAAATGATTTTTATGCTATTTTGCCTGAACTGTATCTTATTTTAAGCACTCTGGTCCTTTTACTTTTTGGGGTTTTTTATAGTACATCAAAAAAACACAACACGCCAAGCATGATGCAAACAGTAGCTTGGTTAGGGCTTTTTTGCTTATTTTGTACATTATGTATTTTACAAAATTTACCATTTTCTTCAATGACTTTTCTCTACTCTACTTTGGTTATGGATCCGCTTACCTTTTTTTTCAAGACATTGGTCTTGTTAGGGGCTGGACTTTCTCTTTTTATCTCATTGCAGTACTTTCAGACTGAAGATTTTAGGGATTTTGAGTATACTCTTTTACTACTTTTTTCAACGTGTAGTATGCTTTTATTAGTCTCAGCCTCAGATTTTATTTCAATGTATTTAGCTATTGAAATGCAAAGTTTATGTTTGTACGTACTAGCGGCTTCAAAACGAAATTCTGAGTTTTCTACAGAAGCGGGGTTAAAGTACTTTTTACTTGGGGCATTCTCTTCAGGAATTTTACTTTTTGGGTGTTCCGTCCTCTACGGTCTAACAGGGTTAACAGGTTTTGAGAGTTTTGCTAAGTTATTTTCTGGAGTTGGTGAGTCTCTTCCTGTACAAACCCAAAGTTTTTTATCGGTGGGTATTCTTTTTATTGCGGTTGGTTTTTTATTTAAACTCACAGCAGCACCCTTCCATTTTTGGGCACCAGACGTCTATGAGGGGGCCCCCACAAGTGTCACGGCATTCTTCTCTATCACCCCGAAATTGGCGATCATGGCGGTCTTTTTGCGATTATTTTTAGTTAGCTTTTATGATTTCCTTTTTTCATGGCAGTCTATTTTAATTCTTTCGAGTCTTTTTTCCTTATTAATTGGTTCTTTTGGGGCCGTCGCGCAGACCCGTGTTAAGCGTTTACTTGTTTATAGTTCAATTGGTCACATGGGCTACCTTTTGATGGGTGTCGCCTCTGGAACTGTAGAAGGCCTTCAATCTGTTTTGCTATACCTTTGTATTTATTCTGTAATAACGGTAAACATTTTTGCAATCGTTCTCTCTTTACGTGACCAACAGACAGGACAGAATATCAAATACATTGAAGACATGAGCATGCTTTCAAAAAGTCACCCTCTCTTAGCTTTTTCTTTAACTTTAACTCTATTCTCCATGGCAGGTATCCCCCCTTTAGCAGGCTTTTGTAGTAAATTTTACCTCTTTTTCGCAGCTCTAAGTTCGTCGTTATATTTTCTAGCTGTTTTCGGTATTTTTAGTAGCATGTTAAGCTGTTTTTACTACCTTAGAGTAATCAAGACTATGTATTTTGATCAGAGTAAGCAACCTTTCAAAAATGTTCAAATGGATCATGAAAAATCGTGGGTGATTACTTGGACCACATTTTTTGTGGTTTTCTTCTTCCTTTACCCAAACGTGGCTTTCCTATGGACACAGAAAGTGGCCCTGCTTTTCTTAAGTTAACTTGTATTTAAGGGAAAAATTTTTCCCTTAAATACAAAGCTTTAATTTCCGCCCCACCAGTAAATAGCAACGAATAAAAACAGCCAAACAACATCAACAAAATGCCAATACCAAGCAGCAGCCTCAAATCCGAAATGGTGGTGTTTCGTAAAATGATTCTGCAGCACTCGCACTAGACAAATACCTAAAAAAATAGTCCCTACGAAAACATGAAATCCATGGAAACCTGTCGCTAAAAAAAATGTGGAACCATAGATCCCATCGGCAATTGTAAAAGGGGCCTCAACATACTCGAACACCTGTAAAGATGTAAACGCGGCGGCTAAGAGAACGGTAACGACTAAACTGTAAATTGCTTGTTGTTTCGCACCCGCTAAGAGAGCGTGGTGAGCCCAAGTAACAGCCGCACCGGAGGTTAGTAAAATAACTGTGTTCAGGAAAGGTACTTCCCATGGGTTTAAAACTGGAATACCTTTTGGTGGCCAAACAGCACCAATTTCAATAGTCGGGGCCAGACTCGAATGAAAAAAAGCCCAGAAAAAAGCAACAAAAAACATGATCTCTGACACAATAAATAAAAGCATCCCATATCTTAAGCCAACCTGCACTGTTCTTGTGTGGTGCCCTTGAAAAGTTGCTTCGCGGATAATGTCTCTCCACCAAACGTACATAGAATATAAAACCATGCAGAAACCTGAAGCAAAAAGAGTATTACCTCCTTGGTAACCATGCATAAAAAGAACCGCTCCTACAGTTGTTGAAAAAGCTGCAAGAGAGGCAAAAATTGGCCATGGACTAGGATCCACTAAATGAAAAGGGTGTTTTTGAACTGAGGTACTCATACTATAACATCTTTTTTTACTTATTAAGTAGAAAGGGTGGTAGTTTGCTTAAAAACTACCACCTAAAAGTAGCTAAATCTCTTCGATTTTATTTGAAATCCAAGAAACGTAATCCTCAAGCGCTACACCTTCCACGACGATTGGCATAAACCCGTGATTAGCGCCACAAAGTTCGCTACACTGACCATAAAATACACCCTCACGGTTTAAGAAAATAGACGTTTGGTTAAGTCGCCCAGGCACCGCGTCGCATTTAACCCCAAGTGAAGGGATTGCCCAGCTGTGCAAAACATCCGCCGCTGTGATAAGAACACGGATGTGTGTTTTTACCGGTAAAACGACCCTGTTATCGACTTCGAGGAGTCGAAGCTGGCCAAGTTCGAGATCGTCTTCTGCAACCATATAACTGTCAAAAACAATGGATTGGTCATCCGCAGTGCTGTAATCCGAATATTCATATGTCCAGTACCATTGGTGCCCGATAACTTTTAAAGTCACAGCTGGGTCAGTGATTTCGTCCATAGAATAAAGAAGCGCAAAAGAAGGGATTGCAATGATCATTAAAATAAAACTTGGTGTTACTGTCCAAGCAATTTCTAAAGCGGTTCCATGAATAATTTTTGAAGGTACTGGGTTTTTGATTGCATCAAAATGCCAGATAGTACGCCCAAGCATCCAAAGAACGAACGTCAAAATGACAACCATAAAAAAACATACATCATTATGAAAATCTTGAATCCCTTGAGCAATAGGTGTCGCTGGGTCTTGAAATCCAAATTGCCAAGCTTCCGGGGCATCTAAAAACACCGTACGTGGTAGTACACAAAATAAGGGAGCAAAGATAAATCTCATAGACGGTTCTTTTTTTTTTGAAAAAGAGGACAACGCTCCTCAGGTTGGAGTTGAACCAACGACCTAATGGTTAACAGCCATTCGCTCTAACCACTGAGCTACTGAAGATCTGTCAGGTTAAAGAGGCTCCGGCGAAAGCTTCGACCTCTTTTTTTTAATGTAGTCCTGCTAGTTAGTAATTTTAATTACTGTTTTTGTAAAATCCCGCGCATTCTGCTCAAAAGCCTCTTGTTTTTTTGATGGTGTTTCTTTTTGCAAAGTCAGTTGGATAGCTCCGATCATTGCGATTAGTAGAATGAAACTGGCAACAATAAAAAAAAAGGCGTAGTAAGTGTAAACAACCTGACCCAAAGCTTCGATTGTTGTAATACTCTCGATGGCCTCGGGCCAAAGTGTATAATTTTGTAGCACGAAATGCTCTGTGGTTTGTAAAGACGATAGCTCATGTAAAAGAATTTGTAGTTCTTTTGTGTGCGAATACCACTGAGTAAGCACCTGATTAAAAGACCAGGGGCTGAGGAAGGCGGTGGATAGTAGCATCGGTAAGGATAAAAGAAAAAACTGTAGGTAAACAATAAAGACACCAGTATTTGAAAAAGAGAAGTCTTGCGGGACTACGTTAACTGACGTAAACTCACTCCCTAACATAAGGAAAACCTCCACTAAAAACACACAACCAATAAGTGCTCCGACCGGTAAATAACGCAAAAGTGTTTCGTTCACTTCGCTGATCTTAATGTCTAACATCATCACTACAAATAAAAAAAGCACGGCAACGGCCCCAACATAAACAACTAGAAAAACGACAGCAAAAAAATCTAAATCTAAAAGTACCAGTAACCCTGCCGCATTACAAAAAACGAGAATAAGAAAAAGCACTGAGTACACAGGGTTTTTTGCTCGGATGACCATCAAAGCAGAGAGAAGCGTAAATGCCGAAAAAATTGAAAAGAGTGTTGTTTCCGTCATGGTTAAAGCTTTTTTTCTAAACATGTAACAAACTATATATTTTAATGGGCCTCGAATAAAAACAGGCTGTAGAAAAAGAAATGTTTATGATGATTTTCTCCCCTTTAGAGCAATTTACTTTAATTTCTTTAATTCCGCTGCACTTTGGGAACTTCTATTTTTCCTTTACGAACTCTTCCCTGTTTATGGTGCTCGCCACTGGGATTTTTCTAATGCTTTTTTCTTTAGTAACAGTGCACGGAGGTACACTTGTTCCGGGACCATGGCAGTCTTTTATCGAAATGGTTTACGAATTTGTTACAAGTTTAGTACGGGAGCAGATTGGACCTAAAGGTACAAAATACTTCCCCGTTATTTTTACTATTTTCACATTTATTTTATTTAGTAATCTTATTGGTATGGTACCTTATAGCTTTACAACAACAAGTCATTTCTTAGTAACTTTTACACTGTCCTTTGCAATTTTTATCGCTGTAACGATTGTTGGTTTTCAAATTCACGGACTTCATTTTTTTAGTTTCTTACTACCCCCTGGGGCACCGTTAGCTTTAGCGCCTTTTTTAGTTGTGATTGAGTTAGTTTCTTACTGTTTCCGTGGGATTAGTTTAGGTGTCCGATTATTTGCAAACATGATGGCTGGTCACACCCTTGTAAAAATTTTAAGTGGTTTTGCTTGGAGCATGCTATCATTAGCGGGCCTTTTAAAGATCGCTTCCGCAATCCCTTTCTTAGTGGTTTTTGCTCTCATGTTTTTAGAGGTCGGCGTTGCTTGTTTACAAGCTTATGTGTTTACAATTTTAACATGTATTTATTTAAATGACGCTATTCATTTACATTAAAAATTACCGGGGCGGTTTGTCGCACGTTGATGTGTTTGGGGTAGGGCGCCTACCCCAAACATTACACGGGTGTTGAGCCTAAGTAGACTTGAACTACTGACCATACGCTTATCAGGCGTATACTCTAACCAACTGAGCTATAGGCTCGCCCTTTATGCCTGGAAAGATTCGAACTCTCAACTTCCAAATCCGTAGTCTGGCACTCTATCCAATTGAGCTACAGGCACCCTTTTCGACAGGAGAAAAGGGATTTGAACCCTTAACCTTTGGTTTTGGAGACCACTGTTCTACCTTTGGAACTATTCTCCTGAGCGTCCCTTTCGTCTAGTGGTTAGGACATCGCTTTTTCATGGCGAAGACACGGGTTCAATTCCCGTAAGGGGTAAGTGCCTTGACCCAAAGAACAAAAAAAAGAGTTATTTATGCTTCTTATTTTATCAAGCCTTATTAAAATCCTAGGTATCATTGTGCCGGTGTTAGTCGCTGTTGCCTTTTTAACATTAGCTGAGCGAAAAGTTATGGCCTCAATGCAAAGACGAAAGGGCCCTAATGTTGTTGGTTTTTTTGGTATTCTTCAACCATTGGCTGATGGTTTAAAATTACTATTGAAGGAGCCTGTATTGCCGAGTAGTGCCAACACGGTTATCTTTTTAGCGGCCCCCGTTTTAACCTTTTTGTTGGCTTTGACCTCCTGGGCCTTTATCCCTTTTGACGAGGGTGTTGTTTTGGCAGATCTAAATTTAGGTATCTTGTACATTTTTGCCATTTCTTCATTAGGTGTTTATGGTGTTATTACTGCGGGTTGGTCGAGTAACTCAAAGTACGCTTTTTTAGGGGCTCTCCGATCGACCGCCCAGATGGTATCCTACGAGGTATCTATTGGATTAATTATTATCACTGTACTTCTTTGTGTAGGGTCACTTAATTTGTCAGAAATCGTTCTTGCACAAAAAAATGTTTGGTTTGGTCTCCCCCTATTCCCAATGCTGCTCCTTTTTTTCATCTCTTGTCTAGCAGAAACAAACCGCGCCCCTTTTGATTTACCTGAAGCAGAAGCTGAGCTGGTGGCTGGGTATAATGTTGAATACTCATCAATGGGGTTCGCTCTTTTCTTTCTTGGTGAGTACGCAAACATGATTTTAATGAGTGTGCTTTGTGTTATTCTTTTCTTAGGTGGTTGGTTACCCCCTTTCAACCTTACGTTATTCCACTGGATCCCTAGCCCTATGTGGCTTGGTTTGAAAACTATTTTTTTCTTGTTTTTGTATATTTGGGTGCGTGCTGCGTTCCCAAGATACAGATATGACCAATTAATGAGACTTGGTTGGAAAGTTTTTCTCCCTCTTTCACTAGCTTGGGTTCTTTTTGTCGCAGGGATTCTGGTTGGTTTCGATCTCCTGGTGTAAACTTTGGTTTATTTATGAATTTTTTTAAATTCATAAATAAACCAACTACCACCATCGCTGAGTAAGCAAAGCCCTGTTCGCTTCTGCAAGTTTGTGTAGCTCATCTCTCTTTTGAAGAGCTGCACCAAAACCCTGAGATGCTTCATAAAGCTCAGTGGCAAGGAAATCAGCAAAGGTGGTTTTTGAATCTTTTCGCTGAGCATTTCTTTTTTGTTTCTCTGTTGCAATTTGGAGAAGAGCGCGGACAGCGGCCGCTTCTTTTTTCTTTGGATCTAAAGCCGATGGGATTTGTTGTGAAGTTCCACCAATACGAGCCTTCTTTAAAAAAAAAGCAGGTTTTGTGTTTTTCACAGCCTTTTCAAGAAGAGCAAAAACATTGTCCGAGCTGGTGTCTTTTTGTTCGAGAATCTGTAGAGTTTGTCGAAAAAGAGTCTCCGCTCTAGACTTTTTCCCTTTTTTCATCAAACGCTGTACAAATTGTAAATAGATTTCGTTTTTTTGTAAGTCTAAGTCTGTAAAAACGATTGACTGCTCAGAGTATTTATAAAAAATTTTAGGCATCATTCTATTTCGCTTTTTTTGCACCGTATTTGGAGCGTGCTTGTTGTCTGTTTTTGACACCTTGTGCGTCATATGTTCCCCTAATGATCTTGTATTTCACCCCTGGTAAATCTTTAGCGCGGCCTCCACGTAAAAGAACTACCGAGTGTTCTTGAAGGTTATGACCCTCTCCAGGGATATAGGCAATTACTTCAAAACCATTTGATAATCGAACCTTAGCTAATTTTCGAACAGCGGAATTTGGTTTTTTTGGAGCTTTCGTGTATACTCGGAGACAAACACCTCTTTTCTGAGGGGCTCCTTGTAAAGCGGGAGTTTTTTTAATGACGTTTTTCAAACGACGTTCTTGTGTACGTCTAACAAGTTGAGCAAGGGTTGGCATAAAAAAAATCTTTTATTAAGCGTTTCTCTCGTTTGTGGCTCTTACATTGACGTAAGAGCCACAACCCACAAAACACACACCCGACAACGCCGCCCAAAATCCACTAGGCACGGACCGGGTTCCGTAACAAATACGTCTCAAACTTCCCTAAAAACGGGATGGCGATGAGGAAGTAAAAGAAAAAGTACACCGACGCCAGCTGACCAATGAGCACATACGGGTCTTCGACGGGTTGACACCCAATCCACCCTAAAAGTAAAGAATCGGCCACAAAGAGCCAAAACAATTGCTTGTATAAAGGTCGAAACGTCGCACTACGCAAAGGGGAGGTGTTCAAGAAAGGGAGCAAGAGGAGGGATACAAAGACCAATCCGATCGCGAGAACCCCGGCCAATTTATTGGGAATACTACGTAAGATGGCATAGACCGGTAAGAAATACCACTCCGGAACAATGTGTGCTGGAGTCGACATTGGGTTCGCGGGAATGTAGTTATCCGGGTGCCCTAGAGTATTTGGCGCAAAAAAAATAAACCAGGAGAAAAACAGCGCAAAGACCACCCACCCCACCAAGTCTTTAAAAAAGAAATACGGGTAAAACGAGACTTTGTCCACGGTTGCCAAACACCCCAGAGGGTTATTTGAACCGTACTGGTGTAAGGCGGCAAGGTGTAAAATACTGGCCCCCGCAATAATAAAGGGGAGTAAGTAATGCAGACTAAAAAATCGATTCAACGTGGCATTATCGACGGAAAAACCACCCCATAACCAATGGGTAATGTCCACCCCAACCACCGGAATAGCGCTGGCCAGACTAGTAATAACGGTTGCCCCCCAGAAACTCATCTGCCCCCATGGGAGCACATACCCGATAAAGGCCGTGAGGATCATGAGCAGGAGAATAATTACCCCCAGAATCCAGACCGCCTCGCGTGGACTCGCGTAACTGCCGTAATATAAATTTCGGAAAAGGTGTAAGTACACTACAATAAAAAACATACTTGCGCCGTTGGCGTGCATATAACGGAGAAACCAGCCCCCTTCAACGTCTCGCATAATGTGCTCTACGCTGAGAAAGGCAAGGTCAATATGCGGGGTATAGTGCATGGCAAGGAAAATACCGGTTGCAATTTGGAGCACGAGACAAATACCAGCGGTCGACCCGAAACCCCACCAATAACTAAGATTGCTTGGTGTCGGGTAATCAATGAGATGCTCGTTCACCGTACTGAGGAGCGGTTGTTTTAAAAAAGATAATCTTTTCATAGAGGTATTTTTTTTCTGGTGTGTCGGGGACCTGTGGCCCTTTTTTTCATTATGTGAGCCCTATTCTGTTTTAATCAGGGTTAATTGGTGTTTTTTAGTACGAATCAGCTGCTTTCTTTCAAAAGGTTCACTTTTCGCCTATCTACGTGAGAGACTTTCACGTGTGTGTAAGAATTTGTCTTGAAAAAAGTTTCCCATTTAAGATGCTTTCAACGGTTCTCCTTACCCAACGTAGCTACCTGGCAATGCTCTTGGCAGAACAACCAGTGCACCAGAGGTTGGACATTTCCGGTCCTCTCGTACAAGGAAATGGTTTTCTCAATTCTTTACGCGCACCCCAGGTAGAATCCAAACTGTCTCACGACGTTCTAAACTCAACTCAGGTACCATTTTTATCGGCGAACAGCCGAACCCTTGGGACCTTTTTCAGCCCCAGGATATGATCAGTCAACATCGAGGTGCCAAACAATTCCGTCGATAAGGGCTCTTGGGAATTATTAGCCTGTTATCCCTAGCGTATCTTTGATTCGTTAAGCAAAAGTCTTTCCACGCAGCACTTTTGGATCACTATGACCGACTTTCGTCTCTGCTCGAGGTGTAACTCTCGCAGTCAGGCAAACTTCTACCATTACGCTCTACAGAAAGTTTCCGTCTTTCATTGAGTTTACCTTCGCACACCTCCGTTACTCTTTAGGAGGCGACCGCCCCAGTCAAACTGCCTCATATACAGTGTTTTTGGGCCTCGCCCAAATAAGGAACTCTTCTTGAAAAGGGTGGTATTTCAAGGATGTTCTCAACTCCCACCTGTCCTACACAATTCAAGCCTTTTTCCAGTGTAAATGTACAGTAAAGATGCATAGGGTCTTCTCGTCTTGGGGCACGTTCTCCGCATCTGCACGGAGAGTTCAATTTCACTGAGTCCATACTGGAGACAGTGGGGCAATCGTTACGCCTTTCATGCAGGTCGGGAATTAGCCGACAATGAATTTCGCTACTTTATGATTGTTATAGTTACAACCGCCGTTTACTAGGCCTTCTCAATATACCAAAAAAGCATACAGGTTAAGCTTCAAGCACCGGGCAGGCGTCAGACCCTATACCTCATGTTTCCATTTCGCAGAGTCCTAATTTTTTAGTAAAAAGTCGTCACCCCCATTTTTGTGTCACCAAAGTTGGCTTCCTTTCTTCCAAAGGTACAGGAAAAATTTGCCGAGTTCCTTCAATATGGTTCTCTCAACGCCTGAGTCTATTCGACTCGTTCACCAGTGTCGGTTTCGGGTACGGTCGGTTGGGTGAAGATTTTTCCTGGAAATGGTAGGGGCGGTGAAGTTATCCAATATACTTTTTACCCCTACAGGCCATTTCGTCCTCTTTCACTTGTTTCATCATGGTTTTTTGTCAAAAACACACTTAGAGACCGCGTCACTCTGCGCTGAAAAACAGAACGCAGAAACCCTTGAACTTACGGCGATCATGATTGTCACATGATTTGTCGTTACTCATGTCAGCATTCTCACTTTTGAATCCTCCAAAATTTTTCACAAAATTTCTTCTACGGTCTACAAAACGCTCCGCTACCATACTTATCTGTCGCTTGGGTAATTCTGTGAAGCCCCGATACATTGTCAGTGCTCTGAAACTCGACTAGTGAGCTATTACGCTTTCATTATAGAATGGCTGCTTCCAAGCCAATCTCCTAGCTGTCTTCGCCCCAAAACGCCTTTTACCACTTCCAAAATGTTTAGGGACCTTAGCGAACAGTCTGGGCTGTTTCCCTTTTGACTTAAAACCTTAGCACTTTAAGTCTGTCTGCTCAATGTAGCAAAGAAAGGTCTTCGGAGTTTCAATAAGTGCAGTAAGACTTTGGGCCCCCTTTACCTAATGAGTGCTCTACCCCCTTTCTGTGTCATTAAACGCTTTACCTCAATAAATTTCGCGGAGAACCAGCTATCTCTAAGTTTGATTGGCCTTTCACCCCTAGCCTCAAATCATCCGCGTCTATTGCAACAGACGTCGGTTCGGCCCTCCAAAAGCTTTTACCCTTTCTTCAGCCTGTTCAAGGCTAGATCACTTAGTTTCGGGTCAAATAAAAAGAACACACGCACTCTTCATACTCGCTTTTGCTTGGCCTCCACGTTACCGTTTAAGCACAGCTCCTCTTATTTACTCGCTGACCCATTATGCAAAAGGTACACCGACCTCCCGTACAGAGAGGTTCGATTGAATGGTCATTTTTTGTTTCAGGTTCTGTTTCACTCCTTAGTTAAGGTTCTTTTCACTTTTCCCTCACGGTACTTGTTCACTATTGGTTTCAAAAGCATATTTAGACCTAGAAGGTGGACCTCCTATATTCAAACAAACACTGTCGTTTTACTTCTCTCTGAACACACCACTTAACTCCTACAGGACTTTCACCTTCTCTGGTAGATTTTTCCACATCTTTCCGAACCAGGGTGGTGGTTTTTTGGTCTTTTCCATGTTCTCTCGCCGATACTTACGGAATCTCGGTTGATTTCTTTTCCTCGGGTTACTAAGATGTTTCAATTCACCCGGTTTATAAAAGTCCGTGGTTTCCCACGCAGGAGATTTATACATCACAGAATGCACTCTGAGTATAACGTTTCGTTTTGTACAACGTCCTTCTTCTTTTGAACCAAAGCATCCACAAAAAACTGCCATCTATGTTGCGAACCTCGATCTAATGAGAGGGGGACTCGAACCCCCGACCATCGATTTATGAGTCCGAGGTTCTACCAAACTGAACTATCTCATTTGCTACCCAACGAAAACCCCCACTTTTCCTCGGGAAGGTGGTACTGTTTCTTCGTATGGTGCTTGTTACGGTGGGTTGCGTGGAGGCCGCTTTGCAACGGCGTCTCCACTATTTTTTTGTCTTCCAAAAAGGAATCAGCATCGTTTAAGGCGCGGACTACCAGGGTATCTAATCCTGTTCGCTCCCCGCGCTTTCGCACCTCAGTGTCAGGACTGCACCAGAAAATTGCCTTCGCATTAGGTATTCCTTCCAAAATCTAAGAATTTAACCTCTCCTCTGGAAATTCTATTTTCCTCTCGCAGCCTCAAAGAGAATAAACCGTTTTGAATGCACACCCAAAGAAAACCTTTGGACTTTCACAAACAACTACATTTCTCCACCTACATGCCCTTTACGCCCAATTAATCCGAATAACACTTGCTCCCCCTGTATTACCGCGGCTGCTGGCACAGAATTTGCCGGAGCTTCTTCTTTGATTCATGTCAAATTCTCTAGAGAAAGCTTAAAAAGCCCCTCTTTCAATGAAAGGGTTTTACAATCAATATAACCTTCATCACCCACGCGATATAGCTGGATCAGGCTTGCGCCCATTGTCCAAGATTCCTCACTGCTGCCTCCATAAAGAGTTCGGGCCGTCTCTCAGTCCCGATGTGATTGGTCGTCCGCTAAGACCAATGAAAGATCATCGACTTGGTAAGCCTTTACCCCACCAACTATCTAATCTTGCGTAAGCTCATCAAAAAACGATTATGTATATCTTTACTCATACACGAGATAGCAGGGATTTACCCACATCTTTTTGGTAGATTCTTACGCATTACTCACCCGTACGCTATGTTGCGCCGCAACATTCAACTTGCATGTGTTAAGCTTATCGCTAGCGTTCATTCTGAGCCAGGATCAAACTCATTACGTTAGTATAAATCCATGTTTTACTTAAAAAAGGAGTCTCTCCAGCCACAGGTTCCCCTACGGCTACCTTGTTACGACTTCACTCCAATCACTCCCCTAACTCTAGAAAAGACCCCTCCAATGACACCCGCGAGACGCAACAAAAAAACGTTCTTTCTGTTTAATTCAATCAAGTTAATTGAATTTCTAATGTAGGTATGTTCGTTGTGGATTTCTTCGGCTTCAAGGCATGAAAATTTTCAGAGTGTGACGGGCGGTGTGTACAAGGCTTAGATACAAATTCACCGTAGCGTGCTGATCTACGATTACTAGCGATTCCAACTTCATGTTCTCGAGTTGCAGAGAA
>Ga0209710_1001056_pt1 | contig 22289 bp, 22 predicted proteins | sample ArcticOcean_MG_C_5_FD_187436 | JGI IMG/M metagenome (GOLD analysis project Ga0209710, IMG submission 187436) | Marine microbial communities from western Arctic Ocean - ArcticOcean_MG_CB4_138 (SPAdes) (version 2) | ecosystem: Environmental > Aquatic > Marine > Oceanic | place: Arctic Ocean...
TTGTGATGGCGATTCCAGGATTAGCATTATTTTATGGAGGCTTAGTTAGGTCCAAGAATATGCTTTCAGTCTTGATGCAAGTCTTTGTTACCTTCTCATTAATGTCAGTGCTATGGGTAGTTTATGGATATAGTTTGGCATTTACGGAGGGGCCATACAATACTTGGATTGGCGGACTGGGTGCTGCATTTTTAGGAGGCATCTCAGGAGATTCAATTTCTGGAACCATTCCTGAATATGTATTCGTTACTTTCCAGTTAACTTTTGCGGCCTTAACCCCTGCACTTATTGTCGGTGGTTTTGCTGAAAGAATAAAGTTTTCCGGCATGCTAGTATTTTTAACCCTCTGGTTAACTGTTGTTTACCTTCCAATTTGTCATATGGTTTGGGGCGGTGGTTTAATTAGCTCATGGGGCGCAATTGATTTTGCTGGCGGTACAGTAGTTCATATTAATGCTGGTGTTGCAGCGCTTGTTCTTGCAATCTGTCTTGGTAAACGACTAGGTTATGGCAAAGAAGTAATGGCTCCACATAATATGCCAATGACTATGATCGGTGCTTCATTACTTTGGGCTGGCTGGTTTGGCTTCAATGTAGGTAGTGAGCTTGCTGCTGATAGCACTGCTGGTTTAGTTATGATTAATACACAAGTTGCAGCTGCAGCAGGCGTATTAGGTTGGATCATTATGGAATGGATGGCTCGTGGAAAACCTTCAATGTTAGGAGGTGCATCTGGAGCAATTTCAGGTCTTGTAGCTATTACACCTGCATGTGCAGTAGTGGGGCCAATGGGCGCAATCGTTCTAGGGTTCATTGCTAGTATCATTGCATATTGGGCTTGTACTAGCCTTAAAAAATCTATGGGATATGATGACTCACTTGACGTATTCGGTATCCATGGCGTTGCAGGTATTGTAGGTGCAGTTGGCTTAGCGATTCTTATGGCACCACAATTTGGTGGTGTTGGATACGATGACGGTGTAACTATGATGAGTCAAGTTATGGTTCAGGCTAAATCAGTTGGGTTTACTATTATCTGGTGTGGTGTAATCAGCTTTATTCTGTTTAAAATTGTTGATGCCACTGTTGGTCTTCGTGTTTCTGAAGAAGACGAAAGAGCCGGTTTAGATACAACTTCACATGGTGAAACAGCGTACCACTCGTAATTACTTCCTCCTGTTGTAATTCGAGTAATCTGAAAAAGGCCCATGAAAATGGGCCTTTTTTTACGTTCATATTTTATTCAAAATAAATTATAAAGCACTAATCTCAATGTCTCTTATAGAGTCACGATTTCACTTTGCATATAAATTTGTAAATGCCCATATCAATACCTTTCCTTTTTCACACTTATACTTCCAAGATGTTTTCCCCAATAGATAGTTTTTAATCATGATAATACTTAGGTTAATTTCATAAGATAAGTCATTAAATAATAACTGTTTATAAACTATAGTACTAACACTAGATGCAAGATTATTTGCAATAGAATTTGAAAAACTTAAGGAGAGATATTATGTGGACAACACCAGCTGCAACAGAAATGCGTTTTGGTTTTGAAGTAACTATGTACGTAATGAACAAGTAATTGTTTATTTAAAACATATAAAAAGGGGAGCTTAGGCTCCCTTTTTTATATGTTACAATTTTTCCTTAAAGTTAACTAAATTGTGAAAAGAACCATGGCGCTAAAATTAGAAGAATATGAAAAATTAGACCCACAAACTGAAATTAAATGTAAAGATAGTAAAATGATTTTTTCAACAATAAATCAAACTACAAGATTTCGAGCTGAAACTTTACTTTCAAAAGAGCCAGGGACAATAGATTGGTTAAATGAGATAAAACCAAAAGAGATATTACTTGATATAGGTGCCAATGTAGGGACATATACAATTTATGCTGCCGTAGTAAGAAATGCAACAGTTTATGCATTAGAGCCAGAGTCACAGAATTATTCTCTTTTAAACAAAAATATAAGACTTAATAAATTAGACCATATGGTATCGGCTTATTGCGTTGGTCTTTCGAATATGGACGGTTTTGATTATATTTTCATGGGAAACTTGACCCCTGGGGAGGCTAATCATGCTGTAGGCGAGCCTTTAAATTTTCAACTCAATTCGTTTAGTGAGAATATTGGATTTGCTCAGGGCTGTATAACTTATCAGCTTGATACTTTAATAGAGACAAATAAATTACCTATACCTGATTACATAAAAATTGATGTTGATGGGTTTGAGCATAAGGTTATCGAGGGTGCGAAGGAAACGCTTAAGAGTAAAAAAATTAAATCTATAATAATAGAATTAAACCCGCACTTAAAAGAGCACCTGGCTACAGTAGAGTTTCTAACAGATTTAGGCTTTAAATTTTCACAAGATCAGGTAGATAAAGCTGCAAGGAAAGATGGCCCATTTATAGGAATGAGTGAATATGTTTTTAGACGCTGAGTTACATACTGCTTATAAAATTGGTAATACACCTATTTTAAATTTTCCGTTTCCTCATTTTTATGTTGAAAATATTTTCCCAGATGATTTCTATTCTAAAATACAAGAAAATTTACTGGATACAAATGAAATGACATCTATGGCAGAGATATACAGTGATAAGCCAGGACTAGCATCCTATAAAGATAGGCTGGTAATGGACTTCACTATGGAAGAGTCTATCCAAAAAATTAGACAGGGAAAGAGAGAGTTTTGGGAATCTTTTGGAGAAAATTTTTCTAGAGGGGCTTTTAGTAATCTTTTACAGTCTAAGTTTAAACGTTTTCTTGACATGCGTTTTCAATATTTAGAAAATGTTTCGTTTCGTCATGAAATGCAACTTATTAATGATAAAAAAAATTATACATTAGGCCCTCATACTGATAAGCCGAGTAAAGTTATATCTGTTTTATTTTACCTGCCAAAAGATTTAAAACAAAAAGAAACCGGTACTTCAATATATATGCCAAAAGATCCAAATAAATTGAATAAAAAATTGCCTCATGTGCATTATCCTCATGAAAATTTTAATAAAGTTACGACCATACCGTTCGTACCTAATTCTGCTTTTTGTTTTATTAAAACGAATAACTCATTTCATGGCGTTGAAAAACTAGAGATGGAAGATACAGATCGTTGGTCATTACAATATAATATGTATGTCACTCAAGAAACGTTAGAAGATGAAATAGCTGCAAAAAATAAACATTTAAATGAAAATAAAACTTAAGAAGATAAAGTACAGTTCAGCTTTAGTGGCTAATTATTTATTAAGTAGAATTATGCGAACTATTAATAAAGAGTAAATTCTTAGAGGAGCACTGAATATGTTTTTAGACGCTGAGCTTCATACTGCTTATAAAATTGGTAATACACCTATTTTAAATTTTCCGTTTCCTCATTTTTATGTTGAAAATATTTTCCCAGATGATTTCTATTCTAAAATACAAGAAAATTTACTGGATACAAATGAAATGACATCTATGGCAGAGATATACAGTGATAAGCCAGGACTAGCATCCTATAAAGATAGGCTGGTAATGGACTTCACTATGGAAGAGTCTATCCAAAAAATTAGACAGGGAAAGAGAGAGTTTTGGGAATCTTTTGGAGAAAATTTTTCTAGAGGGGCTTTTAGTAATCTTTTACAGTCTAAGTTTAAACGTTTTCTTGACATGCGTTTTCAATATTTAGAAAATGTTTCGTTTCGTCATGAAATGCAACTTATTAATGATAAAAAAAATTATACATTAGGCCCTCATACTGATAAGCCGAGTAAAGTTATATCTGTTTTATTTTACCTGCCAAAAGATTTAAAACAAAAAGAAACCGGTACTTCAATATATATGCCAAAAGATCCAAATAAATTGAATAAAAAATTGCCTCATGTGCATTATCCTCATGAAAATTTTAATAAAGTTACGACCATACCGTTCGTACCTAATTCTGCTTTTTGTTTTATTAAAACGAATAACTCATTTCATGGCGTTGAAAAACTAGAGATGGAAGATACAGATCGTTGGTCATTACAATATAATATGCACGTCACTCAAGAAACGTTAGAAAAAGAATTAGTTGCAAAAAATAAACATTTAAATGAAAATAAAACTTAAGATGATAAAGTACAGTTCAGCTTTAGTATCTAATTATCTTTAAGGGGCGGGAAAAGAAAAGTTTTTAGGTAGCATGACCCATATTTTCCCCGACTGCATCATCCTTCCAGCTTTAGCTCCTGCATTTTTTCCTTGCCCCCAATAAAAATCAGCTCTTACACCACCATTAATTGCCCCACCTGTATCTTGAGCAATCATCAATTTCTCTAGAGTATCATTTGAATTTGGTTCTGTCGTTGATAAAAAGATGGGCGCCCCTAAAGGGATAAATCTTCGATCAATCGCTACAGATCTTTCTGATGAGATTGGAACACCCAAAGCTCCAATTGGACCGGGCAATCCTTGAGGAAGTTCTCTAAAAAATACTGTACTAGGATTAGAATTTAAGAACCTTTGTAGCTTTCTTTTATTTTTTTTTGCCCAATATTTAATACTTTGCATAGAAACCCTATGCCTTTCTAACTCACCTTGATTGATTAAAGCTAATCCCATTGAGCGATATGGGTGCCCATTTTGATCTGCATAACCAACTTGTGTTCTTGAGCCATCTTCAAATTCTATAACTCCAGAACCTTGAATTTCTAAGAAAAAAGATTCGACGGGATTCTTAACCCAAAGTAATTCATTTCCTTGTAGTGGATAATTTTTTTTAGCTATTTCTTCGCGTGTAAAATAGGGGATTAATTTATTACCTTCAACGCGCCCTCTTAATCTTTTATATTTTAGATCTGGATAGACTCCACTAAGGTCTACTGTAATTAAATCATGTGGAGGAGCATAAAGAGGTACTTTATATTTGTTTGTTTTAGTCCTGCTTCCCTTTAGTAACGGTTGATAATAACCTGTAATTAAACCTTTTTCAGATCCATCTTTATTCTTAGCTTTATAGAGATTAAAATTATCATGTAAATATTCAATAACTTCTTTATTAGTTGGAGATAATAATTTATTTGCTTCCTCGCAAGCTTTTTTCCAGTTCATTTTTTTAATTAAATTTACACAACCATAAATCCATGCTGGCCATGCATGGTTTGGTTGATCCTGTTGGAGTTTCTCTGCAATTTCTGTCCACTGGGCTTTAGCTAATAAACCATATTGAGGAATTGTATTTGAGGATGTATCACTGGCCGCCACTTGACGTTTTTTTAACTCAACAAGCTCAGCTTTTATCTTTGCTAACTCATTTTTTTCTGATTCGCAATCGCAAGAATCTTGGACGTTCAATCGCCCACAACTAATTAATAAACTCAAAAGTAAAATTATTAGCAAATATTTTTTCAATGAAGCGTCCTTGGCATTTTTAATTCAAATTTAGAGATTTTTGCATCAAACTCCATGCCTTCTTCAGTCACTATATGGTAGGACCCTAACATATTGCCTGTGGGAGTATCAATTTCTGTTCCACTAGAATAGGTAAATATATCTCCAGGCTGAATAATGGGCTGCTCTCCTATCACCCCTTCCCCTTTTACCTCAAACTTTTCATCATGTGCGTTACTTATAATCCAATGACGAGAAATAAGCTGGATAGATTGAATTCCTCGGTTCTCAATTGTTACTGTATAAGAAAAAAAATATTTATTATCTTTAACGTATGAGCGTTCTTCAATAAAATTGGTTTTAACCGAAATCGAAACTTGAAATTGTGGAGTTTGTGCCTTGCCCATTTATTTGATTAATCCTTTAATTGGTGAGCTTGGCGAGGCACTATAAAGTTTTTTATCCATTCGACGAGCAAGGAAAGCCTCTCTTCCAGATTGGATTGCTTTTCTCATAGCAGAAGCCATTAAGATTGGATTGCCAGCGGAAGCAATTGCTGTGTTCATTAGAATACCATCACAACCAAGCTCCATTGCAATAGTAGCATCCGAAGCAGTTCCGACACCAGCATCTACAATTACAGGAATATTTGCTTTATCAATGATTATTTCTAAATTCCAAGGGTTCAATATTCCCATACCAGAACCGATGAGTGAAGCAAGTGGCATAATTGCACAGCAACCAATATCTTCTAATTTTTTTGCAATTATTGGGTCATCAGAAGTGTAAACCATGACATCAAAACCATCTTTTACAAGAATCTTTGCAGCATCAATCGTTTCAACAACATTTGGGAAAAGGGTATCTGAATCACCTAATACTTCTAATTTTACTAAGTTATGCCCATCCAATAGCTCTCTAGCTAAACGCAGGGTTCTGATGGCTTCATCAGAAGAAAAACAGCCAGCAGTGTTTGGAAGATAGGTAAATTCATTTGGAGAAATGAATTCAAGTAAAGAAGGCTCATCCGGAGATTGTCCAAGATTTATTCTTCTGATAGCCACTGTCACAATATTTGCTTCACTTGCATCAATCGCAGCCTTTGTTTCTTCAAAATTATTATATTTACCAGTTCCTATTAGTAACCTAGATTGAAAAGAACGACCTGCAATAATTAAATCATCATTTTTATTTAAATTCTTATCCACCGCCTACCGCCCCTATAATTTCAATTTTATCGCCATCTTCAAAAGAAATGCTACTGAAATAATTTTTAGAAATTATTTCTCCATTTTTCTCGATTGCAAAACGCTTACCACTTAATTTTAGCTGGATTATTAATTCCTCAGCAGTAATTTTTTTACCTTTAAACTCTTTAATACTTCCATTTATATTTATTTTCATATTACAATGAGCCCAATAACAAATTTAAATATAACCTATTTTATTTTTATTATTAAATTTAATTGAATTTTTGCATCAATTTAATAATGGGACAAAATCCCTATTTGATTAATTTCCCAAAAGGAATGAAAATGTTAAAAATTAAACATATTAAATCAGCAACAATCAACGTTAATAAAAATAAACTTAACATTGTAAAATCTACAATTAAAAATAAAATCTCAAGTAAATTAAATCAAAAAAAAAGCATTCTATCAATCTCTTGAGGCATTTTCAGATTGCGTTTAATTACTTAAGGTTCTTGAAAACATTCTAAAGCATAGTTGGTAACAAAGCATTGCTAACTCCGGGTCATATCTATCCCCTTCATCCCTCATGAAAGCATGTTGAGCATTAAATTCATGCCAACTAAACACAATGTCTGTTTCCAATAGTTTTTGATGTATTTGATTCCTAGCAGACGTTGGTATATGGCTATCTTGTTTCCCCCAAATCATTAATAATTCGCCTTTAATATCTGATAAACGCTCCATACTATGTTGATTAGATTTATTAGGTATAGTATTGGTATGTAAATCAGTTGCGTAGAAACAAGCAGTCGATTTAACTTCAGCATTCAATGCTGCACGGAAAGCTAAATGGCCACCAATACAAAAACCCATGGCACCAATATTATTGTTTGACCAGTTTTGTTGTTTAACCCAATCAATCATAGCTTGATTATCAGCATCATAAGCTTGAGCATCTTTAGATTCTTTGTCAGAATTTCCTTTTTCTCTGCCAGCATCATCATATTTTAAAACTGTACCAATAGGGTTTAATTCATGAAATACTTCTGGAACTAGAACTGCATAACCCTGACTAGCTAATATTTTAGCCGCTCGCTCAATAGGCCCTGTTTGATGAAATATTTCTGAATAAAATAAAACTACTGGGAATTTTCCAGGTTTAGTTGGACGATGAATATAAGTCCTCATTTTTCCTGTTGGGGTATCAAGATCAATGGACTCGGATTGAATTAACATGTTATACCTTCGATAATTTAAAGGCTTTATTCTACTAGATATTTATCAGAACCTAAATGGCCTATTTATTAATAATCTGTGCTTCTACCGGTAGAATAATTGTTAGGAATATCATTTTGCCATTCACCACATTTTTCGCATTGGTGATCTTGCATAGTTGGACAAAAATGAAGTTTGGAACCGTCACAAGAGCGGCATTTCATAGCTTCTTTCTTTTTATGTAGCTCAACTGCTACCTTTGAACTTCCTAATCCGTATTTGTTGTCCATACCACTCCTAATGGTTTGGTTAACGCTATACTATAAACTTACTCCAACTTAATCAATGAATCAACTTTAAGCGCCATCTTTTTTCTCTATACATTCGCTATATAAAACTTCTTTTTCATTTTTAATCTGTGTTTTACCAGGAGAAATTTCTAAAGTTGTAATGTCATTAGAATAAATATTTTGCTCTTCATCAATTCGGATAAGTTTAAACTCTCTGGAAGGCAGAGCAACCCAAACGGATTTCCCCTCATTTATGTACAATAAATAGAATGTTTTATTTTTTTCACAATTGTATTCAATGGAATCTTCAGGACGAATATTTTTTTCTTTTATAGTGTTCGAGAAAACATCCGATAAGGCATCAATTTTAGGCACATTATCGAACGAGCATGCGGAGGATAGGCTTCCAATTAAAAATAATAAAAAAAATTTAAGTTTCATTCTTTTGGTCTATTAATGAATCATCTAATTCTAATACTCGAGACTTATAGTAACCCATATCATCTTTTTGATTTTCTTTATTCGAGATTTTATATAAATATAAATAAGCCAAGGCATGCTTATTATTTTTTTTAATTACTTTTTTTAAAATATTCTTAGCAGTAACAAACTCTCCTAATTGATATAATGCAAATGCGTGATGATAGTGTGCTTCGATTTCATCGGGAGTCTCTTGCAGCCATTCCAAAGTTATTTTTTTAAGTGCACCCCATGATTCTTTTTTCATAGGCCCTATAATTTGCATAAAGAAAGGCTGATTTTCACTTGGTGCGTCCCAGAAAGGGAGTTCTGGTTGCGTTGTGACAGAAGTTTCTTTTCCATTAGCTAACATTTTCTTTATTATTTCAACTGGCATACTGTAATAAAAAGCCGTGTTTCCAGCAGTCTTAAAAGTTGTTATAGCTAATAGCTCACCCTTGTAATTAAAAAGTCCACCACCACTAGCGCCCATAGCAAACCAAGCTGAAGATTGAATTACTTTAAAGCTATTTAGTTGATGGATACCTTTTACGCGACCAAATGAAGTATGTGCCTTAACTGTATTGCCACCATAGCTTTTACCAAAAACCTTTGTTTCATATTCTAAAAGATCATTTGAGGAAAGTTTAACTGGATCAAGTCCTAGGTATTTAAATTTTAAAATACATACATCATTTTTCCAATCTGCAATAATTGCATGAGGCGTATAACTATTTCCATACTTGTTAACATTGATTCCCTGCGCATCGGCTATTACATGGCAATTAGTTACAATATGGTCTTTTTTAACTACAACACCAGAACCAACCCCATGATTACCCTCTTTGTTTGATACGTTGACTTTAACAACTGATCTATTTATTTTGAATAATAACTCTGGAGCAGGAGTCGATGATACACAGAAAGAAAAGAAGAAAAGAACAAATAAAAAGTTTTTCATAATACGCTATCAGCTTAAGTTAGAAGTGCGTAATAGAGTCTAAATTACTCCCTTAGTTCATATTAAACTAACCGCATTTACTTTCACCACAATTTAGGCAAGTTAAGCACCCATCCATCATGATAGAGGCTTTAACATTGCATTTTTTACATAACTGAGAGCCATTAGGAAAGCCAGTATCTGAATCTAGACCATCCGGATTATGTTTAACAAAGCTCGCTTTTTTTTCATCAATTAAACTTTGTTGGTGTTCATCTGGTTTTTGTTGTTTTAGCATGCCAATATTGATTAAATGTTGTTCAACAACTTGTCCTAATTCAGCTACTAGACTTGGAACATACCTACCACCTTTTTTATAATAGCCACCATTGGGATCAAATACACTTCCTAATTCTTCAACAAGAAAAGTTATATCTCCACCTTTCCTAAAAACTGCAGACATAACTCGTGTTAAAGCAACTATCCATTGAAAATGCTCCATATTTTTTGAATTTACAAATATTTCAAAAGGTCTTCGATATTCTTGTTCGGTTCCTTCGTTCATTAAAACATCATTGATAGTGATATAAAGTGCATGTTCTGTTACCGGAGTTTTTACTTTATAGGTTGAGCCCGTAATTTGATCAGGCCTACTTAGTGGATCACCTAACTGGAATATTTCAGCTTGATGAGTTTCTTCTTCCTTTACTGCGTCTTTATCGAGAACACTATAGCCCACAATCTTTTTATTAATTTTTACTGCCATTTTTATTAACCCTTAGAATTTTCCGTAGTAACCTTCTTTTAAAGCATCATACAAATTTGCTGCTGAATGAATTTCCCCATCATATTCAATCTCTTCATTTCCTTTCACTTCAATTGTTGCCCCGTCATCTAAAGTAAATTTATATGTTGTTTCCTCTAAGTCTTTTTCCGTTACTAAAACACCTTGAAAGGCTTCAGGATTAAATCTAAATGTTGTACAGCCTTTTAGACCTTTTTCATACGCATACAAGTATATATTTTTAAAATCTTCATAATCATAGTCAGTAGGGACATTGATTGTTTTAGAAATTGAACTATCAATCCATTTCTGAGAGGCGGCTTGTATATCAACATGAGCTTTTGCTTTAATTGTAGAAGAATCAATAAAATATTCGGGTAATTTTTCATCTTCTTTATCTGAGAATGGCATAGCTTTTTGATTTATAAGGTGCCGATATGCTAAAAGCTCAAAAGAAAATACATCTACTTTTTCTTTACTTTTTTTACCTTCCCTAATCACATTGCGGCTATAGTGATGGGCGAAAGACGGCTCGATACCGTTACTTGCATTATTTGCTAATGATAAGGAGATAGTCCCAGTTGGAGCAATGGAGCTATGGTGAGTAAAACGAATACCGGATTCTGCAATTTGATCTTGAAGTTTTTTTGAAAATTGTTGCATATAACGACTATATTTTCCTAAAAGTACCTTTCCTTTTACTTTATCGCCAATTTTATGACCATCTTTTTTCATTTCTGGACGAATTGCTAGCATTTCAGCATTAACTTCAAACTCTTCGTCCATTATTGGAGCTGCTCCTTTTTCTTTTGCTAACTCAATTCCAACGTCCCAGCCTACTTGAGCCAAAACTTTTGTTACTTCTTCAGTAAATTTGATTGATTCATTATCCCCATAGACCATTTGCATCATACTTAGTGAGGACCCTAATCCTAAATAACCCATGCCATGACGACGCTTTCTGGCGATTTCAGCTCTTTGTTTTTCAAGAGGCAAGCCATTAATTTCAACAACATTATCAAGCATTCGGGTAAAAGTACTTATTACTTTTTTATATTTATCCCAGTCAAAAGATGCCTTATCAGTAAAAGGATAATTAACAAATTTTGTTAAATTAATTGAACCTAGAAGGCATGCACCATACGGAGGTAAAGGTTGTTCGCCACAAGGATTCGTAGCTCTAATTTCTTCACAAAACCAGTTATTATTCATTTCATTAACGCGGTCAACAAGAATAAATCCTGGTTCAGCATAATCATAAGTAGATGTCATAATAATGTCCCAAACACGCTTAGCTTTAATTATTTTATAAACACGACAAGCAACTTTCCCTGCGTTAACCCCTTTTGTTTCAGTTAAATATTTTCCTTTAACAGGCCAATTTTTCCAAACTATTTTTTTGGGATCTGTTAAATCTAACATGTCTTCTTTTACTTCTTTTTCTGTAACTGGGAAAGCAAGTTTCCAATCTAAATCTGCTTTCACTGCTTCCATAAAATCTTTTGTAATCAGGCAAGACAAATTAAATTGTCTCAGACGGCCGTCTTCTCTCTTTGCTTTAATGAAATCAGTAACATCTGGGTGAGCAATATCAAATGTTGCCATTTGTGCACCACGTCGACCACCAGCGCTAGAAACCGTAAAGCACATACGATCATATATATCCATAAATGAAAGTGGCCCACTTGTGTAAGCACCTGCACCTGCTACGAAAGCCCCTTTTGGTCTTAGGGTTGAGTATTCATAACCAATCCCACATCCGGCTTTTAAAGTTAATCCGGCTTCATGGACCTTATCAAGTATATCGGTCATACTATCTTCAATTACTCCGGAAACAGTACAATTGATAGTGCTTGTTGCTGGTTTGTGATCAAGTGCACCGGCATTTGAGGTGATACGTCCTGCAGGTATTGCTCCATTTTGTAAGGCCCATAAAAATTCTTTGTGCCATAATTCTCTATTTTTAGGCTCTTCCACATCCGCTAAGGCTTTAGCCACTCTTGCATAAGTTCCATTGATATCTTTATCAATAAGATCACCTTTTTTTGATTTTAACCTATATTTTTTGTCCCAAATATCTTCTGAAACTGATTGAAACGGTATTTTTTTGTCTTCAGGGTCTTCTTGTGTAGACTCTGATGGAACTGCGTTGAGCATTTATTTCCCCTATTTTTTACTATTTGGAGCACTATTTATTGAAAAAAGGTTTTATAAATAAAACCACTACATGTTGTGCTAATAAAAAAAATTTTAACATCTGGTTGTGTTTGGTCAAGAGTTATTTTGATAAAATTCTATAAATTTTTGAACTAATTATGCGCAAACATTATTTAAGCCATATTTAACAATTGATTGATGAAAAATAAAAAATATAAATAAATTTCACATTGTGAGAAAATTACGATATGTACTTTTTTTTATATGAAATTATAATTTTTTGCTTAATACCTTTTGCTATAGTAAAACTTTGTTATCGTGGCTTAATAAAGCCCGAACAATTAAAATATCTAAATGAGCGTTTTGCTATTTATTCAAAAGATAAAAGGGTTTTATGGAAATCCAGGCAAACAATTTGGTTTCATTGTGTTTCGGTTGGCGAGACTAAGGCTATCTTTAATCTTATTAAGGTTTTATTAAAAAGACACCCTAAAACACATTTTCTTATTAGCCATGGCACTTTAACAGGCCGAAATACTCGATTGCCAAATAATCAAAGGATTCATCGAACTTATTTGCCCTATGACACAAATGGAGCTGGCAAAAGATTTTTAGCCAATTTTCAGCCCAAAATGGGTTTAATTATTGAAACAGAATTATGGTTTAACTTAATAAATCAATGTAGATTGAATAACGTTCCATTACATTTAATTAATGCACGGCTATCAAAAAATTCTTTAAACAAATATTTACTTTTTAGAGGGTTTATTAATTTGGGGTTATCACAGCTGAATTCTATTTATGTTAGGTCCAAAGAGGACCTAGATAATTTTAGAAGCCTTACTGAGGCCAATATCCAGATAATGGGAAATATTAAGTTTGAAGCTAGTCCACCTTTGAGAATTCATGGCAAAATTAACCAATTAAGAAAAAAATTAAAAATATCCAATCAATTTGTTTTGGTAGCTGGGAGCACTAGACCTGGAGAGGAAAAAATTCTTTTAGAGCTTGTAAAAAAAATAAATCATAATAATCTTATTTTAGTAATAGTTCCTAGGCATCCAGAAAGATTTCTCGAGGTAGAGAAAATTTTTCAGGCACAGAATTTAGCAATTATAAGAAAAAGTAATTTAGGAAAACTAAAGAGAGCCCCAGTATATGTTCTGGGGGACACAATGGGAGATCTATATGAGCTTTATGGGATAGCAAGCTTAGCTGTTATTGGTGGAAGTATTTTAGATTATGGGGGACAGAATCCTATCGAGCCTATGAGTTTAAATATTCAAACTGCAGTTGGCCCCTCAATTTATAATTTTAAAGATATGGTAAGTGAAGCCGAAAAGAATAAAGCGATATTTAGATTTAAAGATATAGATGAATTAGAGCAGATTGTAAAAAATTTATTAGTTAAGGGGCAAGCCGATCAAAATATTCTTAGCAACGCTCAGAAATATATAAAGAGCTCATCAGGAAGCACCAATAAGGTTGTTAGATTGATTAATCAATACCTTTAATTAATGGAGCAACTTTTTTAAAAGTTTCATTTTCGGATGTTTTTAGCCATTCAAATACCACTGATTCTGTATTAGTAATGAAGCACCCTGCTTCGCGTAGTCTGTGAAGAGCATTTTGTTTGTTTTGAATATTTCTTGAAACTACAGCATCTTCAATAATAAATACATCTTTACCTGATTGCATAAGAGCGAGAGCAGTTTGCAAAACACATATATGAGCCTCCATCCCCATCAGGTAAATTTGAGGCCGGGTTTTAATTAAGTACCTCAGAAAAATTGGCTCTTCTGTACATGAAAAAACATTTTTTTCAATAAACTTTGCTTCAGACAAGAAGGGTAGCATTGAACTCAGAGTGTGCCCAAGTCCTTTCGGATATTGCTCTGTACAAATTTGTGGAATACTTAATTCATTAGCCACCGTTACGAGTAATTCACAACGCCTAGTAATTTTATTTATTACCTCTTTGGGCATAGCTGCTGATAGTTTTTCTTGTATATCGATTATGACCAATTGGCTTTTTTCTGTCAGTGCAATCATGCTTAGTTCACCATTAAGTATTGATTAATTTCATCTAGGTCAGAAATAGATAACATTCCGACTGCTAATTTTAAATTTATGAAATTTAGTATGTAATTATAGCGCGATTCCAATATATTCAATTTAGCATTAAATAATATTTGCTGAGAGTCTAAAACTTCAATGCTATTTCTTAAGCCTTCCTGAAACCCTAATTGGGTAGATTCCAATTGAAGCTTTGCTGCTTCCATTGCTTGTTGATAAGCTGATATCTCAGAAAAATTAGTTTGTAAGCTTAAATAAAAATCTCTTACCTCAAGCTCAATTCCCCTTCTAAGGTACTCTATATCTTCCTCTAATTTGCTTTTAAGTAAGACGGCTTCTCGAACTCTTGAACTTGTCATACCTCCTGAGAAAATTGGAATGCTAATTTCAACACCTATGCTGTCTGAATAACTTCTCATACCTTCATTCTTGGTTGCTCCATAGGGATAACCACCTTTGTCCCAATTCCTTGATCGAGAGGCAACAGCATCTATGGTTGGATAATGACCCGAACGTCTAGAATCAATTTCACGTTCTGCAATTTTAATTTCATCTTTTTTTATTTGAAGTTCAAGATTATTTTCTTGGGCGATTGAAATCCAATCGTCTACTAAATTATCAATTTCTGTAAATATAATACGTGGCTTCAACGGAGTCAGCTGGCCAGGGAGTTTCCCAGTAATTATCTGTATTTCTCTTTTTTTAATTTTTAATTTTTGTATGGCACTAAGCTGTTGTGCTTTGATCAGGGCTTTTTTTGTTTTTGCTTCATTAATATCTGTAACTGAAATTAGCCCAGCCTCAAATTGTGCCTCAGCTTTTAATAGCTGTTCTTGAATAGAAGCTCGTTGAAACTGAAAAAGATCTACCTGATTTTTTGCTAGCAATGTCTCAAAATAGGCTTCCGAAATTCGCAAGATTAAATCCTGCTGCGTTTTAATAAGCTGTTTATCAGAAAGGCTGATTTGGGTTAAGATTTTTTTATATTCAGCATAAGCAGAGTAGTCAAATAAAGGCTGCTTCAGTGAAACGCCGTAATCGTATGTTTCATAATTTGTTTTCTTTCCTGATAATAAATCGTTGCTTGGCAGGGATGAGGTTAAGAATTTTCTTTCTTTATTTTGTTTATCAAAACTTGCATTCATAGTAATGCTTGGTAGGAATAAAGATTTCCCTTGTTTTGCTAATTCTTGCGCCGCTGCATTTTGAAAGCGAGCAGAAGAGAGTAAAGAGTCGTTTCTTAAGGCTTCTTGATATAGCGAAATTAGATCTACCGTTTCTTGTGCATGCAAAATTGGACTGAACAGTCCAATAGAAAAAAATATAGCTAATAAAAATCGCTGCAATAAAATTTTAAGATTAAAAATAATTTCCATTTGCTTTAAAATATAATTTACCTAATGAAGACTTTTTTCAAATAATTGGAGTAAATTTTTTTAATAAGGTTCGTCTTCATAGTTAAATTATATATTAGAGGGGCAAAGTAATGATGACTATTTCCTTTTGTCTTCTTATTATATGGATTAGCTTGCACATTTGGTGATATTCGAATAGTCTATAAAGCTACTGCTAGGGGTCTATTAATTAAAAAAATAGTGAGAAATACCCTTCGAACCTGATGTGGGTAATGCCGCCGTAGGGAAAGCATTTTAAATGCTCCTTACGTTCAAAAAGGAGTTCTAAATGAATGCAACAGATAAAGCACTAAAAAAAAATATAGATCAATTCATAGGTAAAGACGCTCAGCTTGACGAGAGTGCTTTAAAGTCATTTGCTAATTCAAAAAAAATCTACATACAAGGATCAACTCCAGACATCCAGGTTCCTTTTAGGGAGATTAGTATTTCAGACACGCCGTCTGAATTTGGTGCAGAGAAAAATGCCCCTATCCTGGTATACGATACATCAGGGCCTTATACTGATCCGAAATATGATATCAATATCCAGAATGGTTTGCCCCCTTTAAAAACAAAATGGATTGAAGATCGTCAAGATACTGAGATATTAGATGGCCCCACATCAGCCTATGGCCAACAAAGAAAAATGGATCCTGAATTGGAAAAAATGCGTTTTAATCTTCTGCGCAAACCAAGAAGGGCAAAACCAGGTAAAAATGTTTCCCAGATGCATTATGCTAAAAAAGGGATTATTACACCAGAGATGGAATATATTGCTATTAGAGAAAATCAGAGACGTGAGGGGCTATCAGATGTAATTCAAACTCAGCATCCAGGACATAATCATGGCGCTCAAATTCCAAATAAAATTACACCTGAATTTGTAAGGGATGAAGTTGCTAAAGGTCGTGCAATTATTCCTGCTAATATTAATCATCCAGAAACTGAGCCAATGATTATTGGACGTAATTTCTTGGTTAAAATAAATGCCAATATTGGTAACTCAGCATTAGGCTCAAGTATAAGTGAGGAAGTTGATAAGATGGTTTGGGGAACCCGATGGGGTGCTGATAATGTGATGGATCTTTCAACTGGAAAAAATATTCATGAAACACGTGAATGGATTATAAGGAACAGCCCGGTTCCTATTGGTACTGTTCCCATTTATCAAGCATTAGAAAAAGTTAATGGTAAGGCTGAAGATTTAACCTGGGAAATATTTAAAGACACTCTTATTGAACAAGCCGAGCAAGGCGTCGATTATTTTACTATTCATGCAGGGGTGAGATTAGCCTACATTCCAATGACAGCAAAACGAATGACTGGTATTGTAAGTCGTGGCGGATCTATTATGGCTAGTTGGTGTCTCGCACATCACGAAGAATCATTCCTGTACACACATTTTGAAGAAATATGTGAAATTATGAAAGCTTACGACGTTAGCTTTAGCTTGGGAGATGGACTGCGACCAGGTTCTATTTATGATGCAAATGATGAAGCACAATTCGCTGAATTAAAAACTTTAGGTGAGTTAACTAAGGTTGCTTGGAGACATGATGTTCAGGTTATGATTGAAGGGCCGGGTCACGTTCCCATGCATCTCATAAAAGAAAATATGGACCTTCAGTTGGAACATTGTGATGAAGCGCCTTTTTATACACTAGGGCCTTTGACTACCGATATTGCGCCAGGTTATGACCATATTACTTCTGGAATTGGTGCTGCTATGATTGGTTGGTATGGGTGTGCAATGTTGTGCTACGTTACACCAAAGGAACATTTAGGATTGCCTGAAAAAGAAGATGTAAGGGTAGGAATTATTACTTATAAAATCGCTGCGCATGCTGCAGATTTAGCAAAAGGCCACCCCGGAGCTCAAATCAGAGATAATGCATTGTCGAAGGCACGGTTCGAATTTAGATGGAATGATCAGTTCAATCTGGGCCTTGACCCAGAAAAGGCAAAAGAATTTCATGATGAAACTTTGCCACAGGAAGGAGCTAAACAAGCTCATTTTTGTTCTATGTGTGGACCACATTTCTGTTCTATGAAAATTTCACAAGATGTACGAGATTACGCTAAGAAAAAAGGCGTCACAGAGCAAGAAGCTTTGCAAAAAGGAATGGAAGAAAAATCAATCGAGTTCGTAAAGAAAGGCTCAAAAGTCTATCAAAAAGTATAATTAAGTAATGGACTTTTATCTTTTATGGGTTGCATTTTTATTAGGAATTATTGAAGGCGTAACAGAATTTCTTCCTGTTAGTTCGACAGGGCATTTAATAATTGGCGCTGAGCTTTTGGGTTTTACACACCCTTCTAGCAAAGTTTTCGAAATATTTATCCAACTCGGGGCAATTTTTGCTGTGGTGGTTGAGTATAGAAAAAAAGTTTTAGATACTTTTATTGGGATTCAAACAGATAAAATTGCTCAAATTTTTACAAAAAATTTGATTATCGCATTTATTCCGGCAGCAATACTAGGCTTCTTTTTTCACAGCCTGATTAAGCTATATCTATTTAATCCGATTGTAGTTGGGATTGCATTAATAGTTGGTGGAATTCTTATGATTATTATTGAGAAAAAATTACCAAATAGACCTAAAGTTGATATTGATAAGATTAGCCATAAACAAGCATTGATTGTTGGAATAGCGCAGTGCTTTTCTTTGATTCCAGGAATATCTCGAGCTGCATCAACAATTATGGGTGGACTTTTAGGCGGATTAGACAGAAAAACTGCAACGGAATTTTCATTTTTCTTAGCTATTCCAATTATTTTTGCGGCATCTGTTTTTGATTTATCTTCAAATATTGATATTCTAAGTAAAAGTGATATTCCAGTATTTTTAATGGGTTTTATTACTGCCTTTTTTAGTTCTTATTTAATAATTAAGATTTTTATTTGGTTTGTGGCACACAATACATTTGTTGTATTTGGTTGGTATAGAATCATCGTTGGTTGTTTAACTATTTATTACTTTCTTTAAAAATTTAAATGAAAGATTATCAAAATTTAATTCCAATCTTAAAGAAAATTGAAAGGCTCTCAGAAAGTAATCCAGTATCCATTAAGAAAGCTCTTTCAGAATTAGATCATTTTGGCTTTTCTCTTATTGCATTAATTCTAGTACTTCCATTTATGCAGCCTTTTCCAGTAGGACCTCTAAGTGTTATTGGAGGATTAACTATTGCAGCTTTAGGGATGCAATTGTTACAAAGAAAACCATTCCCTATTTTGCCCGAGAGACTTCTGGTCATTACTCCTGGAAACAAAAGTTGGAAATGGATTACAAAAGTTTGTATTTTTATAATCTATTGGGCAAAAAAAATTACTAGGCCAAGATTGCTTTATTTTGTTTCAAATGAAATAGGGGCCAAGTTCGAAGGCGGAATTTTTATTTTAGGCGGCTTATTAATGGCAATCCCTTTTGCAATGTTATTGCCATTAAATAATTTTTTCCCCGGACTGGCTATATTATTTGCCACAATTGCACAATTTGAAAAAGATGGGATTTTTATTGTGCTGGCAATTTTTTGGATAATATTCTCAATTTTATATTTTAGTTTATTTGCTTATGGGTTATATTATCTTGGCTCAGAAGGTATGCAGCATTTACCAGAATGGGCTCTTCAGTTTAGCCAATGAGTTTAATTTCAAATCAACTTATTCCGTGGCAAAAAAAGTTTGGGCGGAATAATTTGCCTTGGCAAGAAACAAAAAATCCATATCTTATATGGGTTTCTGAAGTTATGTTGCAACAAACCCAAGTTAAAACAGTATTACCTTATTATCGAAAATTTATAACAACCTTTCCAAATGTAAAGAGTTTGGCATTAGCTGATGATGATGATGTAATGCAGTTATGGAGTGGACTAGGTTATTATGCCAGGGCAAGAAATTTGCATGAAAGTGCAAAAATAATTCATAGTAAATTTCGAGATAAATTTCCAACAAAACTTATTGATTTATTATCTCTTCCAGGAATAGGACGGTCTACCGCAGGTGCAATTTGCTCTCTTGCCTTTAATCAAAAAACACCAATATTAGATGGTAACGTTAAACGAGTTTTCACCAGGCTTTATGGGATTAAGGATTGGGCTGGTATTGCATCCGTTGAGAAAAAATTATGGGCTATTGCAGACAAAAATCTTCCTGAAAGTAAATTTGGAAATTATAACCAAGCCCTTATGGATTTAGGAGCAACAATCTGTGTTAAAAAAGAACCAATGTGTTCACAATGCCCTATCAATAATAGTTGTAAAAGTTTTTTACACAAATGGACTAATATTATTCCAGCGTTAAAGCCAAAAAGGAAAAAGTTAACTGAAGTATTTTTTTTTTATATTTTTCAATATCAATCCAAATTTCTATTTATTAAGAAACCAAAAAAAGGGATATGGGGCGGACTTTGGTCATTTCTAGAATCCAAAGAGGAGCTGGATATTAAAAAGTGGGTTTTAAACAACCTTGAAGTTAGTGATTTTAAATTATTGCAGAATGGAGTTACGACTTCAGTTTTTACTCACTATAAACTTAAAATGCATTATCAGCATATAATGGTAAAAAATCTAAAAAGTAAGAAAAGTTTTTCAGGGGGGGCATGGCATGATAAAGATAAAATTGAAGAGGGCGCATATCCCGCACCAGTAAAAAAAATATTAAAAAACTTAATGCAAGATGGAGCAACCCTATAGTTTATTTTTGTTTAGGGGTTGCGACCAACATAATTACAAGGCATGATTCAAATTAATTAAAAAAAGTAAGGAATTAAGGTTATGCAGAAGTTTATTGATCCTATCGCAAGAGTTTTATTGTCACTGATATTTTTTATCTCAGTGTTATTTATCTTAAGTAATATTTTAAGCACCCCAAATGGTTACGGAGCATATCAAGATATGTTGGGAGCGAGAGGACTGCCAGGTATCTTTGCGCCGTTGAGTATCTTAATTCAATTTGTAGCAGGCTTAACTTTAATTATCGGATATAAAATCAAAATTACAGCATACGTGTTAGCTGCTTATTCATTTATTTGGGCAATAGTCTATTTAATAAATGCATTTTCAGGGCAGCCGCATTTATTATTAATGTCACTCCAGTATTTGACTATTACTGGCGGCCTTTTTTATATGGGGGCTCATCCAGCTATTGGTTTTAGTATTGATGGGTTGAAAAAATAAGCTTAAAGAGCTGAGATTTTTATTCCCATTCTAATTTTGGGTAAACTTGATTAATATTTCTAGCATTCTGTACATCAAATAACTCCCATTTTTGTGACTCAGATTTAGCCACTGTTTCTATAGCCTTTCGAAGGCCTTGGTCCTCAGCAATCGAATGTCTAATATCGTCCCGTAAAGTTACAAAGTAGTTTTTAACTTTTTTAAAGCCCTCTTGCCAATTTTTGGTTGGCGTGCCATGCCCAGGAACAACTAGATTAATATTTTCTAGTGTAATTAATTGACCCAGAACATCAATAAAGCCATGTATATCCCCGTCAATTGATGGCGTCCGCTCAGTAAACAATAAATCCCCAGCCCAAAGTGTCCCGGTGGAAATGTCTGTAATGGTTACATCATTATCTGTATGAGCTGGTGGATAGGCAGTTATTTTAATTTCTCTTTCCCCTAAATCAAAAATTTTACTTTCATTTTCTTGGACAAGAATTGATGGTGGAATTTGTATAGATTTTTCAAGCGGAATTTTTAAATATCTAAGGTTTAATGTTTCATAGAAGCCTTTTCTAAACTGCATCGCTTTTGGAAGCTTGCTATGACCAACGAATTTTGTGTTGGGATCGTTGAATGCTGCATTGCCATATATATGATCAAGATGAACATGAGTGTTGATTACATATTTGATAGGAAGAGACGTTTTTTCTCGAATACTTTTCTTAAGCAACTCTCCAATTAGCAAACTTCCACCAGTATCAATGACTGCAACGCTATCTTTGCCGATGATAAAACCAATGTTACATATGTCCCCCTGGTAACTTTCGTCAATATCTAAATGTTTACCTTGGTGGACAAATATTCCTGGAGCTACTTCAACAAGATTTAATTGAACTGAGCTTGCTAAGATATTTTGTGTTAAAAAGGTTAAAAAAAAGAGAAAAAGAGTTAGTTTTTTATTCATTTTGTTAAATTGGCGCTATGATTGAGTTAATTATAATTTTACCTTATTTAATTTATGAATAGTCCTACAAAAGAATACACTAATGTTGCAATCGTTTTACATTGGCTAATTGCTATTGGTATTTTCTTTATGTTCTATCTCGGATGGTTTATGGAAGCTTTACCTAAAGAGGGAACAAAAGCTTTAAGTTATGACTTATTTGATTTAGGTTTATATACTTGGGAGTTAAACAAAGAAGCCACACCAAGAGCTTTCTATTTTAATCTTCATAAGTCTATTGGGC
>Ga0209710_1001058_pt1 | contig 22237 bp, 38 predicted proteins | sample ArcticOcean_MG_C_5_FD_187436 | JGI IMG/M metagenome (GOLD analysis project Ga0209710, IMG submission 187436) | Marine microbial communities from western Arctic Ocean - ArcticOcean_MG_CB4_138 (SPAdes) (version 2) | ecosystem: Environmental > Aquatic > Marine > Oceanic | place: Arctic Ocean...
ATTGGGATAAAGTTAATAAAAGGTTTGACAAGAAGCATTGATACTGCTAATATTATTAAGTAACACAAATTAATTAACCTTTAAGAAGAAGGAGTACCACATGAGTAAATCAAACGAACAATCTCTTGCAGTTCAGCAAGAGCAATCTGAAGAAGATAAAAACAACGCAGAAATGGCACAAGACTTTATTGAAATGGAAGGGATGAAAAAACTCGCCTATCAGCAAGAAGTTATTAATAATCTATTTGGGAGTTTCAAATGAGTAAATATAAAGATTTAAGAAAGATTGATGTATCAAAACACACAGAAAAGAAGGGGCAATTTACATATTTATCTTGGGCTTGGGGAGTGGATATATTACTGCAACATGATGAATCAGCAACATGGACTTATGCAGACCCACTTACATTACCTGATGGCAGTATGATGGTGTTTTGTGCATTAACAGCATTTGGTAAGACAATGACAGCACAATTACCTGTGCTTAATTTTAGAAACCAAGCCATTAAGAATCCTAGCACAATGGAATTAAATACAGCTATGCAAAGATGTCTAGCAAAAGCAATTTCTTTAACAGGAATTTCTCTCCATTTATATTATGGAGAGGATTTACCAGAGGGTGATGTACTAGAACGCATAGAGAATATTTATAAAGAACAAGGTATAGATGAAGCGAGAAAGTATTTTAACACTCTTGGTGGTGCAGATAGAAAATTATGCACTCCCTTCATAGAGAAAGTTAAGGAGAGCAAGTAATGGAAATTAATACTCAAGATTTATTAAAAAATTTAGAAGGTTCAGCAACTCAAGAAATTGTTAATTATGTTAGGAAGAATATATATGAGGATTTTTTAGCAAAACCACATGACAAGAATAAGTCTTTTAATATAGGCGTGTATCAAGGTATTTTAGTAGCAACAGACCTTATAAAAGAACATGAAAAAGAGCTTCTTCGCCAAGAAAGAAGAAATAAAGCATTGGAGAATAAATAATGGAACAGCGAAGTGCTGAATGGTTTGCCTTTAGACTAGGAAAGATTACAGCTTCCGCATTAACAAATGTTATGAAGCGGACAAAGTATGGTGAGAGTAAGTACAAGACTCGCTATAGGACAGAGTTAGCTATAGAAAGACTAACAGGTAAAAGAGCTAATATTGTGATACCTAACCAAGCTATGAAAGATGGTACAGAAAGAGAGCCTGATGCTAGGATTCTCTTTGAGAAGATAGCAGGGAAGAAGGTTGATGAGTGTGGAGCTTATGTCCACCCTGATATTAAGAACGCTTCAGCAAGCCCAGATGGGATGGTTGTTGGGGAAAAAGCAATACTTGAGTTAAAGTGTCCGACTATGGTAACTCATAGTCATAACTTACTCTCTTCAACTATGCCTAAAGATTATGTGTATCAAGTACAATGGCAAATAGAATGTACTAAAAGCGATTATGGTTATTTTGCAAGTTACCACCCAGATTACCCTGATGGATTAAAGTTAAAATGGATGAGGGTAGAGCGTGATGAAGAAATTATCAATGATTTAGTTAAAACTATAGGAGAGTTTGACAATGAAATAGAAGAATTAGTAACAGAACTAAAAGAAAGTAATATTCAATTTTAATAAGGAGAAATAAAAATGGCTACAGTAGGAATTTCAGCAAGTATAGATGTAAGTAAGATTGATAAAGCTAAATTAATTAAAGGAGAAAAAGGTAATTATTTAAACATTACTGCTTTTGTTAATTTAGATGAGAAAGACCAATACGATAACAATGGCATGATTACTCAATCAGTTACAAAAGAAGAAAGAGATAATGGTACTAGAGGAGTTATATTGGGCAACACTAGGGTGTTTTATACAGGAGAATCAAGTAACACTTCATCTGGAGTAAAAGTTTCTAAAGGTGAAACAGATGACTCTGAAGATATACCCTTTTAATTAAATAAATTAGAGGGTTTAAACGCCCTCTATTTAATGGAGATAAATATGAGTGAAGAAAAGATAAACCCAAGCCATTACCAATCATCTACAGGGTTAGAATGTATAGAATGTGTAGAGGCAGTTGTAGAAAATTTAATTGGGGTCGAAGCTACGGATACAGGAAATATTATGAAGTATCTCTGGCGGTGGAAAAACAAAGAAGGCTCAACAGACCTAAAAAAAGCAAGGTGGTATCTTGACCATTTAATAGCTCATGTAGATAATGATACTGATAAAATTAAGACAATGGAAGAGATTTTAATAGACCAACAATTTGATGAATTACATGACGAAGATTAAGTACGGAGAGCCATTTTTATGTCATAGTTGCAGTAGTGAAGCAATGTTTATGGATAAAGACAAAAAGTGGTGGTGTTTTTTTAATTGGAAAGATTCAAAGGAACATTATGGAATCTGCAAAGCAAATAATAATAATACCTAAAAATCCAATATGTAATGTATGTGGTAAAAGTGCTAAAATATATTTCATGAAACAATGGTGGTGTAGTTTAGATTCTAAAATAGGTTTGTTTAATACAAATGGTTATTGCAGTAAAGGGAATAAAAATGATAAATTGCCCAAAGTGTAAAGATATAAAAATGATATGGGGTGGCGACCATGACAATGATGACGAAAATGACAAGCAATATTTAATTATGTCTAACTTTAGTTGTCCCAATTGTAAAACAATAGTATATGTAAATTGGAGTGAAAAAGATGGTAAAAGAAAAGAAAGAAATAAAAAAATGGATGGAACATAAATGGATATTTGAGGGGTGGAATTACACTATGAGGTTTAATGATAAAGAGTTTAATGTTACACACGAACCAACAGGGAAAGTTATAACTAAAGGAAAATTTAAGGAGTAAATTATGTTAGCTGAATTTGTTTTAATAATAAGCATGACAGCACCATTAGAAACTTGGGAATATAAAGGTCATTTTATGAACTGTAATCAGGCAACTATTTGGCAACAAATGCACTACCCAAAAGCCAAAGCAACAAGATGTTTGCTAGAAAAATATATTGCATTACCTAAAGCAACTAAAAAAAGAACTTATGACATAAGGGATGGAAAAAATGGGAAAAGGCTCAAGTAGAAGACCAACAGACGATAAAAAGTTTGTTGATAATTATGACCGAATTTTTAACAACAAAAAGGAAAGACATGGCGATAAGTCCAACACAAAGAACACTAAAAAGACTGCGAGATAGTGGAGATTATCCATTAGTTACCATCGTAGAAAGATGGAACGCATGGGCAAAAATTCGTCAAGACCTCTTCGGCATTATAGATATTTTGGCAATAGATAGTAAGGGAAATACTGTTGGAATTCAAGTAACGACAAAAGGTAACATGGGGGCAAGAGTTAAAAAGATAGCAGACCACGAATCAACGCCTCATTTGCGTGATGCAAATTGGATAATTTTAGTTGAAGGATGGGAAAAAGAATCAAACAGGTGGAAGTCTAATATTATAGATTTATCTTAATTAAGGAGATTATTTAAATGAAAACAAGAAAGTTTACAGAAGAAGAAGAACAGGTTTTTATTGACCGAGCAAAAGATTTCATGCAAAGAAAACCAGAAGCAAGTAGAGCAAGAGTTGCAGTTTATGCAGGAGTAGGCATTGGAGTTCTTGAAAGGTTAGGGAAGAGAGATGGATTTAAATTACCTGAACCTATGACATCTAAACAAAGTAAACCTCTTAAAAAGAACTGGGGTGCTTTTTGAGGATTGCTAGATTAACACATATATTAGAGGACTGGGCTCGTTGGATGAAAACAGATTCTCATAAATTAGGTTATCCTAGCAAAACTTCTTACTTATCTTCTGGCGGAGAATCTACTTCAGATGTTTTTGAACATATGCTAAAGGAGTCAGACAATAATAATGTAAAGATACTTAATGCTTGTATAGATAGTTTACCTAAAGGACAGATACAGGCAATACATTATAAATGGCTAGGTGGTAATAAACCAATATTTTATGAAAAGAATTTAGATTTAGGAATAGATAATTTATTAACGATAGTAGGAAAAAGAATATATGCTTAATATTAAATTAGAAGAAAGAATTTTTACTCGTTCTGTTCAATTCCAACAAGAGAATGATATTGGTATGAGAGGTCATGCTGATGGAAATAAAGAAGAACAACTAACAGGAATATTAGGACAGAATATTATTTGTAATGCTTTAAATATTCCACTAATGGTTGGAGATGGTTTTGATGATGGTGTAGATATTACTTTAAATGACTCAACAATTGATATAAAAACAATGGGTAGAAATGTTTATCCAAAACCTTATTATGTAAATAATTTAATAGCAAGCCAATTAAAATACAATGTAGGTAATTATTTATTTTGTAGTTATCATAAAAAAGATAATGTCTTAACTGTTTGTGGGTGGATAGATAAAAAAGGTTTTAAAGATAAAGCTAAATTTTACAAAGAAGGAGAAGTTAGAACAAGAAGTAATGGCACTAGCTTTATTACTAAAGCAGATTTATATGAAATAGAAAATAAAGAATTAAATAATATTAGTAATTACAGGGATTTATTAGGGGTAGGTTACCCCTTACCTAGCTAATTTAAATTGCTTACAAGGCGATTGTGAAGGTCAATTTAATGGGTTTAAACGCATTAATCGTCTAAATCTTGGATATTCATGTAAATGCTATCAACAATCATTTCAACAGTAGACCCATCAGATAAAGTAATAATCATTTCAGATTCATTGCCTACTACCTCTACATTTTCTATTGTTTTGTCTATCATGTGTAGAGCAATTAAATCAACATTCATTTTAATTTTCCTTATATGGGTATAACCAAGTTGGATTTTGTTGTATTTTTTGTTTTTCTTAATTTGCTCCAGCTTTGGCAACTTTTCTCCATATATTTAATAGCACTTTTCATTGCTGTTATATCGTCCTTAAAACAACCCAATGCTTTATTACATTGGTTACATAATAACCCTCTTACCATTTTTGTTTCATGGCAATGGTCTATTACACCTTGATTGATTGCTAGATTTACATTCTTTTTAACTTTTATATTACATATATTACATTTATTATTATGACTTTTAAAAAAAGCATCTCGTTCTTTTAAGGTAAAATTGTATTGCCTTTTATAATAAGCCTCAAGATTGTATTTTTTTCTTTCAGTCTTGTTATTAGCATAAAATTCTTTATCTCTTTTTCTACAACAAGAAATACAAGTATTATTAGGAACTTTATAAAAATCATCTTTAATTTTATTACATAAATTACAAAGTTTCATCTATTAAATACCTCTAAATACTTAATTAGAGTATATCATAGTGCCTTGTTTATTAACAATTAAAGCCATTTTTTGAGGCGTTTCTTTATCTTCACAAAAAGAGATATGCACCCACCTATCATATTCCAGAATAAGTTGATTATAAGGAATAGAGGAATTAATAATAGCGAGTACAACATCATTAGGAGTTCCGAAGCGTTGGCAAGTGAAATCGCAAGCCAGTCCTTGAATGTGTGCAGAAGTCGCTTTACTACCAAGCAGTTGATTAAGAGCCAAGCAACGAAACCCGCTGCTAACACGAATAGCACCACTATTAAGAAGTTCTCTAACATTTTCCATTTCCTTTGCTGTAATTAAAAGATTAGCTAACTGCTTATCATTAGGTGTGTTGTCTATACCATGTCGTGATGCTGTTTCGCTAAATGTAAGTTCTTCAAGACTAAAGTGAGGTGTCATTAGTTAGACAATAATCCTTTAACATAATCATACAAATCTTCTGTAGATGCTTCGTATTCTAATCCAACTCCACTTCCATAATTATTTTTATAAGCGTTAGCAGAAACATCGCCACCCAATACATTATTGAATAATGCGTTTAATCCGAAAGACCTTCCTTCATTACTATCTCTAATGCTAGCACCAAGATTTTGTCCTTGTAAGCCTATCTGTTTAATTAAATCATTATCAGTCTGTGTAATATTTCCGTAAAGATTTCCTAGACCAGCTTCAGCAGTTTTCTTATTCTCTTCTATTAGTGCTTTAATGTAATCTCCATCTGGAGAATTATAACTTGCTGCAATTCTTGGAATTATTTGATTTTTATTACTTGGTAAATAGCTTGCACCAGCAGTTGCGTTTAGCCACCCACCATTGTTAAGAGAATATTGATTAGTTACATTTGCTGCTAATGCTTTAGCTTTTGGATTTAAACCAAGCTCTAAAAATCCCTTATTTTGACCTATATTATATAAATCTTCTTCTATAAATAAATCTTTAGCCATTATTTATTTAAACCATTTTTCTTTTCGTAACTTCTTAACCCACCTAGACCTAGCATACCCATAAGTACAGGTAACATAGTAGCTGTATCAGCTTGAGGTATTATTACTCCAAAAGGTGCAGCAAGTGGTGATATAAGAAAGTTTATAGCAAACCCTGCAACACACACCCATCCTACTGCTGGTCGCCATCCTGCTTGAAACCATGCACCTTTAGCATCCTCTTTGTTTACTGCTATCTGTGCTAACGCAATCTCATGTGCTTGTCTTTCTGCAAGTGTAGCTATCTCATGTGCCAGTTTATTTTTAGTATCTGCATCAGGTATAAACTTGTCTAGCAATGCTGCGACTGGTGATATAAGTGCTGCTAACATTAGTTACTCCATCCATAGATTAAGCATAAAATTAAAGGTGTTACTGGCATTACAGCTAAAAAAGCCAAAACAAATATAATTTTTTTACTAAACAATTTATTAAAAGATTTTTGTTGTTCGTTCATTAGCTAATCCAATTTCTAATAGCGATAGATATTAAGCCACCTACAAAGGAAGCTATCCCCATGCCCATCCAAAAACCACCTTTAGATTTATTAGCTAAAGCCAACATTTCTTTCATGTCTTTTTGGAGTTCGTCTTGACCTTTTTGTAATTGCTCTATTTGCTCTTTCATTTTACCAAACTCTATAGGGTTAATATCACTCATTATTTTTTCCAAAAGGTAGTGGATTTTCTAATAATGAAGAATATCCCATAAATGGCTGAATTATTGGAGATTTTTCTTGAGATAAAAGACCTTTTTCTATATTATAGAAATTTTCTTCTCGTTTTAAGCGTTCTATCACATTTTTTATTTTTCCTTTTGGTTCAATAAACGACCTGTCTAAAATTTGTTTTGTACTTATATTTTTTTCATATTTAGCTGTATCACGAATTGCTCTTAATTTCATAATTTCTTGCTTACTAAAAACAACCCCTAATTTTTTAGGATTATTTAAAATTTCAGTTAATTTATTTGTATTAATAGAATCACCAGACATAATTTTATTTTTAATTACATTAAGGTAGTTATTTTTAAAGTTTAATTTTTGACTATTTGGTAGAGAATTAAAGAATTTTGAAAGCTCACTTGGAGTTTTATTTAATACTTTAGTTTCAAAAAAATTAGGTTTAATTTCATTACCCTTACTAACAAAGTTTCTAACATCATCCTTTCCTAAAGATTGTTTAAATGCTTTGTAATCAGCTCTAACAGAATCTAATTCTTTAATAAGAAGTTTTTGTTTGTCGTTCATTATAAGTCTTTGATTTTTTATTAAAGGAGTTTCGTCTAATACATTTCTAATTTCTTTGTATGCAGCTTTTGCCCCTCCTTTTGAACCTGCTATTTCTTCACCTAATCTAGTTTTTAACATTTCTCTACTACTTAAAGTTAATTTATTTAGTCCTTGAGCAAAAGAATTTATAAGTTTTTGAGCTTCTAGTGGAGTAGCATATTGTTTAAAGGTATCTTTTAATCTAGCTGCTACTTTATTAGTAAAATATACATGGTCATATTTTAAATCTCTACCTTCTTTCATATTACTTATTCTTTTATATCTTTTTCCAAAAGAAGAGTATGTTTGGTCAATTGCATTTTTTAAAGATTTAGCTAAATCATCACTATAATCCCCTACTTCTTTTGCACTTCCTGCTCCCATATCATCAATTGTATCTCTAAATGCTTGTTTGTTTTTATCGGCTAGATTAAATAGCTCTGGGTTTTTCGTTGTTATTTTCGCTTCTCTACTTGCTATAGGTGTATTTGGATTTATTCTCCCTATTGTAGGAGTTGCTCCAGATAATTTATAATCAATTAATTTTTTAATAGCAACTGGAGATATATTAGCGTTATTTTTAACAGCTTCATTAACAAGGCTTTTTAATGACATTGCCACTTCTTCAGGCAATTCTTGTAATGTTACATTTGAGCCTTTCAATGAATTATTAATAATATCGTTAGTTTTATTAATAATTTTAGGTGTTGTTTTTGTTATATTTCCCTTTAAATTTGATAAAGAGGTTCTTAATAAGTTTTGTGTTGGTTGTCTAAATAATGTTGCAGCAATTCCTCCTGCTACTTCTTTTGCAGTATCGTATTCTGGAGGAGTGTCAATTTGTGAAGCTAATCCTGCTCCCACGCCAAATGAAGTTCCTGCAAGTAATTGTCTTCTTGGGTCTGAAAGAAACCCTTTTTTTAATCCCTTCCCAGTAGCATCTAAAACTTGCCCTAATCTTGTGTCAGGAACCTTTAATAAAGGTTTTGGAGCTTTTAGTAATCCACCTGATTTAAGAAGTGCGTTTGTTCCAATGTTAGCAGCTTTAGCAACCCCTAATGGCATAGCTGTATAAGTTAATGCTCTTGATGGATATGAAACAAATTTTTCCATTTCTGTTTCTGGTTTATTTTGATATATACTTGGGAATGCTTCTGGCAATGTTCTACCATCTCCCACACCTATTTTCTCTAACACAGATGATACAGCGTTATATGGAAGCTCATAAGGCTCTGCTACATACCTTGCTCCAAGACCTAATTGCCTGTTAAACTTTTCCACAGGTGTTTTTGTATTCTTTTTTATTTTCATTTTAGAATACATATCAGTAAATAACTGTATTCCTTCAGCATTTTTTTGCTTAATAGATAGCCCTAGCCCTTCTTCAACTTCTTCTAATGTCATGTTTTCCAATTTTAATTCCTTAACTGTTTAAGAAGTTCAAAGGCTTTTATCTGTAATGATTCTATTCGTTGCTCTACTGGAGCTAAATCATTATCTACTTCTACAGACTCTCCTGTTATTGGGTCAAATCCACCCCTCATCAAGGCTTCTTCAAGAGTATCTGCATAATCTCCATCAGAGCCAAAACTTTTATAAAGATGAGCTGCGGAAGGTAGATTACTTTTTTTAAATTCAGCTTGTCCGTAATCTGCAATATAAACTCCATTATAATAATCTGAAACTTCTTTAGATTTTTGGTATAGGTCTTTTAATGCTACATACATATTTCCACCAGAACCAGTTATGTCAAGAAATTGCTCCATATTTTGAAACATTGCAACCTCTTTGTCAGATACATTACCTACAGCACCACCAGTTTTGTTTGCATTTCTCATTGCAGTAATACCAGCAGTAAATTGTTTTGCTTTTAATGTTTCTATAAAGTTTTTAACATCTTGTGCATCTCCACCAAATTCAGCAAACCAACCAGCAGTCATTTCATTAAATTTAACTCTAAATCTACCGCCAGTAGTAAATAACTTTTTAAGAGTTTCTGGTTTACTCATTATCTTTTCAATATTTCTTTGTAAATCTTTATTTGCAGCTATACCAAACCGAAGAATTTTTTGGTCAGATACTTTATCATTTGAAATCTCATTATATTTTTTTAAATATTGGTCTTTATTCATAGCTGGATTGTGCATAAGAATTTCTCTTCTGCCTAGATTGTTAAATTCATCTCTAGTATATCTTTCCCCACCCATACCATGATATATATCTTTTCCATCAACCTGTTTAAACCCAACAAATTTTTCATTTTGAGAATAATTATTTTTATTATTATATTCTTCAGTGAAATTTCTATTGTTGTTTTTATTTAATTTATTATTATTTATTAAACTTTTTGCAAATTCTAATTTTCCTGTTACATAATTAGGATTGTAATTAGATGGGTCGGCTGCTTGTTTTGCTTGTTCTAACACATTATGCCTGTCTGCTGCTTCTTGTGGCATAGTTAAATTATACTCACGAATAATATTTACTTTATCTTCTGGTATTTGAAACCTATTTGGTACACCTATAGACTCATAAAATATCCTGTCTTGTTGAGTAATTGGGCGATTGTTATAAAAAGCCTTTGGTCCAACTGTAGCTAGTTCATATTGTTCATGTTCTGGAAGTGTTTTAATTAATCTTTTAATTCCATCTATTTGAGTGTCTGAAAGTATACTTTTATTTTTTGCTTCAGATGTTTCATAACCTAACTTTTTTGACTTTAAAGGAGCATCTGCTTCTGCATACTCATTAAGCCTAATATCTTGATTCAGCTTTCTATTTTTTAATGTTTGAGTAAGTATCTCTTGCTGGGTCATATAACCTTTTGTTTCTTTATCTATAACCCCTTGTCTACCAACTTTTGCACCTACTGCCATTTCTAAAGCAATTTGTGCGGCACTTTTTCTTCCATATCCTGTTATAAGTGGAGCTAATGCCCCAAAACCTGCGGCTACATTTTTTTGTGAATCCATATTAGGATTATCTAATAAAGCATTAACAGGACTAGCTGTTACGCCTAACATTTTATCTAAATCAAAATCATAGTCTAGTAATGATGCCATATTTATACTGTCCTTCTTACATTAAGTATTGGTTGTTTCATTCTAACAAATGGGCTTCTTGACACGCTTCCACCACCAGAACGAGGAGGAGCTGTATTTGATGATGTACCTTTATCACCAAAAGCAGTTAAACCTAAAGCTGCCATTTGAATTGGATTTTCTGATGCGTAACTCATAACACTATCAAAGGCTTTCTCATATAGAGGTTTTTCATAACCACCTTGTGCCAGTTTTAAATCACTTGGAGTTGATTTTGTTATTTGGTCGGTATTAAAATTTGCACCTATATTAGTATTAGTTTTATTAGCAACGCCATCAGTATATCCATGAGTAAGTTGTCTTTGCATCCCCATTTCATCTGCATAATTTAATTGTTGAGGAGTTCCAAAGTTACCTTGACTAATATCTGGAGTTGTATCTAAAAATGTTTGTTGAGCTGACATATTTGGACCAATACCTTTTGTTCCATTTAGTTGAGAATTTCCAAAATTACTTGTTGTTCCATAATCATTTCCAAAAGGAACATAACTGTTATTAACAACTTGAGATGTTTCTGGAATAGCACTAGAAAAAGAACTTCCTAATGTTTCTGGAATAGCATAAGCATTTATATTACCAGTAGCGTTACCTAATAATGCTTGTGGGTATGATGTTTGTGCTGCACCGCCTATAAAACCAGCAGTTCCTGAACCAACACTTGAACCTAAAGCTCCACCTGAACCACTCAAAAGAGCAGAACCTCCACCTAAAGAGTTTACTGCGGCAGTAGAAGCTCCAGCAGCAGTTCCACCTTGTATTGCACTACCTAGTGCTCCTCCAGCTCCGCCTAAAGCCCCACCTAAAAAAGCCCCTTTAAACATATTCTCGCCTTGCAATTTTGCACTTAAAGCACCAATTCCAGCACCAACCATCATTCCAGTAGCCATTATTTACCACCTCCAGATGATGTTGAGGTGCTGTTAATAGGGGCAGGAGCACCATAAGCTGCTGCTAAATAACTTTCTAGTTTTGAATAAGGAGCATTTTGACCATATTCAAATCTACCAATATCTGCATTTAGTGCTTCTTTTCCATAAGCCTCTTGTGTTTGTCCAATTTTAGCTAATTGATTAATGTCTTGATAATCTCCCATAGCCATTTGTGGGGCATTAGCTATTGCTTGATTTTGATATCCTCTTTCAGCACCATAGTTATTAAAGGCAAGTTCTGCTGCTCTACCTGATAATGAGTCTGCTAAATTAGATGATGCTGTACTTGCTAATTGGTCCATTGCTGATGAACCATATCTACCTGCTTGAGAGGATGTACTTGTCACATCTCTAATTGCTTTGTTAAATTCTGTTACAGCAGGTTTAGCTGCATTAGCCATCATAGCTGAAAAATAAGGATTTCCTGCTGATAATCTATCGCCTTGTATTGTATTTAATGCTTGAGCTTGAGCTGCTGGAATTAATGGACTTCCAGCTCTTGCTCTTGCTTCTGCTGCTGCTAAAGCTGATGTTGTTTGAGATGAAGGGTCTACATAAGTTTGTCCAGGATAATATTCTGGACCATCTGCTTGATATAATCCTTTAGCTTCATCTAACCCATAAGTAATATAAGGTAATATTGCAGGGTCAATATTTTGTGTAGTTTCTGTAGTTTGTCCACCACCACCACCTTTATATTCTCTTAATCCAGTTATAGTATTTAAAGTCCCAGAACCGCCAATAGATATTAATAAGTTAGATTCTTTTTTATTAATATGTGCAAGTTCTGTATCTCCATCACTTCCTAAAGATGCAATATCTTTGTAAAGTAATTTTAATAACCATATTTTAAATGTGGTTGGTAAAAATTTCATAGTTTAAGCTCCATAAGTGTGTATTTCTTTTTATAACCATATAGTCTTGACCAAAGTCTAGCTATACTTTCAAATTTAGTAGCACCCTGTATTGCAGTTCCACCATTATGCTTGACCCAACTTTTAAATTGTTCAAACCCCTGTTTTGTAATAGCACCACTCTCTTTTCTAGTGCCAATATAAGTAATGTAAGCAATTCTTGCATTAGGGTACATCACCCATTGTACAGTCAAAGCACAATAGCACTCCTTATCTTTCATCAAAAGCAGTAATTGCTGTTGTCCTTGTGCTACTGTTAGTTTAAGTGTATCAGCAGTAAACTCATCATTACCCTTATCTAAAGCTCTTTGTAGTAATGGTTCAGCTAAATGCCAATACTGTTGTATATGATTTGTTGGTACGATATATAATTTCATAGTGCAATAATATCATTTATCCTACTATAATATAATCAAAGTTTAAATCTGCACTTGCTACACTTGTATGAGTTATTACTGCACTTCCTTTAGCTTTAGTAGAAATATAAGGATTTTGTGCTGCTGCGTTTGCAGTTAATGCTGATAATAAAATAACACTATCAAAGCCTAATCTTTCATCAGTAATAGTTGTAGTTGTATTAGAGGCTCTTAAAGTAACAGAGCCTGTATTGTTTGTTTTTCCTGCCATAGAATTATTTAAAACTTCTGCAACTGCTCTAGGCTCTCCACCTTGATAAGGCAAGGTTCTATACATTATCTAGTGCCTTTTTTAAAATTATCTAATAAACCTTTTTGTTTAGCATAAGATGTATAAGTCATCATAGGTTCATTTATAACCATAGCACGATTTTTTTCTATTGCTTCTTTAGCTAATCTAACAGTATCTTCATAAGATTGACTTTGCTCACCTATGTTTATTCCAATTGCATTATTATATAAATCCATTTTTTTTTCTTCTTCAGTTTGCAACGGATGTGCTGCACCTAATATTCCTAAAGGTAATTTTACATTTTCGTGATAATCACTAACCATTTGAGATATTGTTGGATTTGTTTTTCTTGCCATTTCTGCTGTCCATAATAAATGCCTGTAAGCATCTGCTTCATTATTTACATTTACACCAGTTTGACTTCCATAAGTATCAACAGCTTCATTTATATATTGATTCCCATGTATTGTTTGTGCATAATCTTTTAACTTATTAAACCAATCCATTATCTAGTGCCTTGTGGCTTAAAGTCTACATCTATAGCCATAGCATTTGTCCATGAGCCTGTAGGTTTAACAGATACCCTGTGATATCTACCACCAGTTCTTACATTAGCTCTACCTTCTGATGTTGTAGATACTGTAGCACCAAAAATAATAGAATCATCTAATTCTCTGCGACTAGCAACTGCTATATCTGCACTTCCATTATCTATCTGTGGTCTTATTAAATTAATTACAGAATTGTACCCATCTTCTAAATCAGTAGTAACTAATTCAGAGTTATATGTTGAGCCTGTAAATGTAGATATTTTTGTATCTGTAGCACCAGCAAATAAGAATTTACCACCTACCCAAAGTCGTGCATCTAAACTTGCTGGCATAACATCTATGTCGGTGTACCCTAGAGTACCTAATCCTTCTAAAGTCGTTCCTATGGTCGCTATATTGCCTAAAACATTAGCTGTGGTTTCTACTCTTGACCATTTACCTAATGTCCAATTATAAACCAACATACTTCTTCCACCAGCTACATTAGCATAATTCCATATTGCAATATTTAATGCAGGGTTTATAGAAGCACTCATGTTATCTAGTAATGACAAATCAACATCATCAAAAAACCACCTGTCTATTTTTTCATTTCCAATAGGAGTTACTTGACTACCATCACAACTATAAAATCCATCATCACTTAAAAAGAATGACACTTGATTATATTGGCAAATAGAATTTCCGTTTAAACAACCTAATCCTCTTGAGATATTGTCAAATTGGAAGAATAATGGTGAGCCTACATAAGACATTAATTGAATTGATTTTTCTAAAAATACTAAACCAAATTCTCCACCTGTAAGACCTACAACATTACCACCATCTGCGATTACTTGTAAATCTGATTGTGATGTAGAGCCTGCTGCCCAATCAGTTTCATCATTGATATCTGACCATCTTACTGTAGAGCGACCTAAAGCTCCTGTTGCTAAACTTCCTGTTACTACAAAATCCCTTACTACTGTTATTTGTTTTGCTGTAGGAGAAGTTGCTACATCTGCCCATACAGTTGAAGTTCCTATAGTCCAGTATTGAATTTTAGCTGTACCATTTACAGCAAGAACTGTTTTACCAAATTGAGTAAATTTCCAAGCAAATGCACTTGTATATCCACCTGATTTAGATTTATCTTCTAATGCTTCTGTAGATGAATTAAACTTAAATAATTTAGTAGCTCCACCTGCAAATAATACTACTTCTGTATCATATTTTGCTACATAAACAGAGTTTAAATTTTCAGATGCTGCACCACTAAAATCTTCTGCATTAGGAAAGGGTTGATAGCCAATAGATACTGGTGTTACATTTTTAGCTTCATTTAATGCACCTGAATTATCAGGTTGGTCTGGTAGCCAATCTGTAAACTGCACTCTTTTAGTTGCCATTAATTAACCTCTGGACCTGTTATTGTTCCTGCTACTGTTTTTGTTGTATAAGATATTCCATCTATTGCATTACCTGCTACACCACCTAAATTAGTTCCATCAAAGTCTGGTGCTGGCTCTCCTCTTGAACCTGCTGTTCCTAAATTACCACCTGCTCCACCTACAGAACCTATTTGTTGTTCGCTAGATGCTGGAGATGAGCAATAACCTACACCTGCTCCACCATTTGTTGCTGTTCCATCTACTCCAGTTGTAGAGCAAAGATTATCTGGTATACCTGGTCCACCTGCTCCGACTATAGCTCCTGCACCACCACCACCTGCTCCAGTAAAATCATCAAACGCTTGACCAGAACGATTAGTTCTTCCACCTCCACCTCCACCACCACCACCAGAAGCAATAGTTCCGTTATTGGTAAGTTTTAAAGTGTTTCTTGTGTACAAAGCTGCTCCACCAGGAAGTCCAAACTTTGCTGCTGGACCTGTTCCTGCAACTCTTCCACCACCTGCTCCACCTGCTCCAATAATACTTCCATTGTTTACTAAATAAATAACAGAGCCAGTAGCAAATCCAGATATAGAAAAAGCTGGATTAGATGTGCTTGTGCTTGATAATGTAACGCCTGAATTAATTTCTATTCTTGCTGTTATTGGTGTTGTAGGACTACCTAAAGATGTAAATAAATTAAAATCTGTAGTGCTACTAGATACAGCTAAAGTTGTAAGCATTTGATACCATACCCCACCTTGCCTTACCCAAATTTGATTAGCTTCTTCCCATGCTCCAGAGTCTTTTACATAAATATGAGATGGTACTACCCATGAGCCAGAATTTTTTACAGATATAGTCATTAAATCTGATACCAGATATCGCCATCAGAGCCACCAGATGGAGCAGAACTAGATATTGTTTTTGCTCCTGTTGCGTTAGTTCCTGGAGTTAGTGCATTTATAGTTGTGCCTGTAATTGTTCCACCAGTAATATTAACTGAATTAGATGCTTGAGTTGCCATAGTTCCTAAACTTTGTGCAGTATTAGCAGTTGCTACAAAAGCTGTAGTAGCTAATTGAGTAGTATTAGTTCCAGCAGAAGCAGTTGGTCCAGTAGGAACACCTGTTAAAGTAGTTGTGCCATCTACAGTTAAATTACCACCGACTACAAAATTATCATTATCGTAACCTGTTTGTTGGTCTTTAACTTGAGCCATTATTTCTCTAATAGCATTATTAATTGTTGCTGGTGGGCATCCTTCATTAATATTTATTCCACCTACATCCGTATTTGAACCTGGTGTTGATGACCATTCACTTATTTTATCTCTACTCATATTATCCTATCCTTAACCAAATGTTTGAAGTTACTGGAACAACTGTCCAATTATTACCCTGAATATGTCCATCTGCTGTTAAATTACCTGTGCCTGAAATAGCTCCAGATGCTGAATAAGTTACTCCAGCTAATGCTGTTAATGTTGCTGTACTTAATATACTTGCATCTGCTGAATTTACTAAACCAGCTAATACAGTAAATGTTGCTTTTGCATCTATTGCAGCTACACCAAGAATTATTTGTCCAGAAGATATAACTGTAACTGTAGCAGTTCCATTAACTGTGGCACTTCCTGTAACCAATTGTCCAAGTGTTATTGCTTCTAATAAAGCTGTACCACTTACACTTGCATTGCCTGATATTATTTGACCAGCACTTATTGCAGTTAAAGTTCCTGAACCTGTAATGCTTCCAGTACCTAAAACTATTTGTCCATTAGTTATTGCAATTACATTTGCAGTTCCAGATATAGATGCAGTTCCTTCAAACCTACTAGTTCCTAAAGAACTATATGCTGTTTCTGAAAAGGCAGTTATACCAAACATTATTTATCCCTCAATCGCTGCGTTTACTTCCGTCATGTCTTCATCTGTCCAATAGTCTTTAGCAACCATAATTTCAAGATGTCTTACATTTTGTTCTATTACATGGTTTACTTGTTCTGCTTCCATATCATCTGGATGATTTCCAGCTCTAAAGTTATTAATTAATTCTACTGAATGACCCATAGATTCATAGTGCTTTGCTATTTTTTCTTCTTCTGTTAATACAGGTGGTTTAAACATTATTTACTCTCCAATTCTTTTACTTTAGCTGAAAGTTCTTGTACTGCTTTAACAAGTACAGGGATTAAATTACCATACTTTGCTTCTAGTTTTTCAGGATTATTTTCATATACTAAATCAAGAACATCATTGTTTCCGTCTGCTGCTTCTAGTAATTCTTGAGCAATGAAACCTAACCTTGTCTCTCCATCATTAGCTACTTTACCATCTCTTGATTCCCATTTAAATTGTCTAGGTTTAAGTGTATCAACAAAGTCTAATCCATAAGGTGAGTTTACAATATCTGTTTTATCTCTTGCATCTGATAGAGCAGAAATAGATGTTTGCTGACATCTTAAAGTACCAACAGCACTATTACCTAAAGTCATTTCATTAGATACTGTAGCTGATGATGGAACAGCAGCGTAACCTAGAAAAGTATTATTAGAGCCAGTAGTCATTACTTGACCTGATTCATGACCAACGGCTGTGTTTCTAAATCCTGTATTTATTGCTGTCATTGTTGCATTACCAAATCCAGCATTGTCATATCCTGTAGTAACATTATATAAAGCATTAGCACCAAAGGCATCATTAGCATTACCTGTAGTTAAATACATAAGGTTTTGTGTACCAAAAGTATTAGTGCCATCAGGTGTTGTGGCAATAGCCATTGAATTATAGCCATGATTATTATTATTAACACCTTCAGTAATGTTTGGTCCAGAATTATTCCCAATAAGAGTATTATTTAACATTGAGGTTGCATCAAATCCAGTATCTTTACCAATTAAAACATTATCATTACCTGTCATTGTCCCACCACCACCAGCACCTCTACCAATAGCTATGAGTCTTTCTGCCGATGTAGCAAATAAACCTGCTTGACTACCTATTATTACACTATAACCAGCAGTATGTTTTTGTCCTGCTTCTGCACCAATAATAGTATTATGTAAAGAACCTGTTTGTTCATCACCAGCTTCATTACCAATCATTACGTTAGAGCCACCAGTTGTTAAAGCAAGCCCTGCTTTATGCCCTACTAAAGTATTATAAGCACCAGAGGTCATAACTAGACCTGCTGTATAGCCTAATCCTGTATTACCTGCTCCTGTTAGAACGCCAGCACCTAAAGCTTCTCTACCCATTGCAACTGTTGTAGATGCAGATGTAGCTAGTTGCATAGCTCGATAACCTACTCCTGTATTATCAGAGCCTACTGTTGCTTTTAAAGAGTCTCCACCAACTGCTGTATTAGTAGCTCCTGTAAGGGTAGAAGAAAGAGCTGATGTTCCAATAGCTGTATTACCAAGAGCTGTAGTATTCCTTAATAAAGAGTTTCTACCTATGGCTACATTTTGAGACCCTTCTGTATTATCTGTTAAAGCATCTTTACCAATAGCTACATTTAATGACCCAGTTGTATTAGCATCTAATGCTCCTACTCCAAGAACTGTATTTGTTGCTACTGAATTAGCTCCTTTACCAACTGTAAGGTCATTAACTACAATATCTGTTGAGAATGGTGTTCCTGATGCTGCTGCCCAAGTTAGTCCACCAGTATCTCCACTTTGTGCAGAAAGAAAATAACCATTTGTAGGTGCGTTACTTACTTTAAGGTTAGCTTCATCAACTATGTTGTCTGTAATAGTAAGAGCAGTTGCTCCTGTTACTTCTCCTGAATGAGTAGCATTAGTTACCTTTGCAGTATTAGCAGTTATTTCTGAATTGATTGCGTTAGCTAATTTATCAGCAGTAACTGCATCATTAACAATGTTTGCTGTAGCGACTACATCGGCATCATTAATAACAGTACCATTTAGAGTTACAGCTTTTTCGGCAGGATAGGTACAAAATACATCACTTGTTCCTGATAATGTGAGTGCTGAACCAGAATTACTAGATTCAAGTATTGTAGTTCTTGATAAAGTTGTGCCTGATGAAGTGTAAGTTCCTAGACCTACTTCCCAAGCATCCCCATTAATAATAGCGTAATAAGTAGTGTTACCATTTCCAATTACAGAAAATGCTTGAAAGCCATCTTCTGCTCCTGCTAATGTAACTGTACCTGTGCCACTAGTAGTGGTCGTTTCCTTTACCCTATCTTTGACGATAAGAGCCATGTGTTATTCCTCTATGCTAATGTTACTGTTAAATTACCTGATGTGATTTTAAAAATATCCCCAGAGTCGATTGTTTTGGCTGCATCTAAAGCTGTGTGGTAAAGCATGTTTCCACCAGAAAGTGAATCCCATAAACCAATCCATCCTACTGTTCCCCAACTTGCTGTTGCAGTTGGAAATGTTGCATCTGCATCAGAAGCTACAGAACCAGATGTGCCAGAAGCTGTTGCAAAGGAAGAAGTTACTCTAGCGTATGAACCACCAGAAACTTCTGTGCCAGTTCCAGCATCTGTTGGGTTTGCTGTGTGTAAAGAAATGTAAGGGTTATTTACTGCTGTAAAAGCTACCCCATTTAATGTTTCGTTTAGAAGTTTGACTTCCAAATAATCTGACATATCTGCCATAGTAAATTACCTCGTAGTTGTTGTTATAGACATTGGATGAGCAGGAAATTCCCCCTCATCATCTGATTTAGTTAAAGCATTAACACCTCTGTCGTACATTGCTGACCAAGTTGCTAATCTCTCGTCATTCATCAAGAATGGTTCTGCTTCACCAAGTGCTGCATAAAGCAGTAAATCAGGTGTATTTGCTAACCAAAGGTTTGATGAAACTGTTGAACTCATATATGGTGGCTTCACATAATAGAGCATTTGTATTGTATCTGTTGAAGAACCAATCGGAGCAAATCTAAACTCGCTACCTAATGCAGTATAAAAAGTAGGTAACCCTGATGTTAATGCTCTTGTATTCCTAAAAAAATTACTAGGAGATTGAAAGGTAACAGTTTGTATAGGGTTGCTAGAAGATATATGTATATCTTTCATACCTAAAAAATCTGCTGGTATCTCCACTGTTCCATCAGTTGATGTAATAGTAGTATTTGCTATTTGCAACATCTGTCTTATACGCAAATCTCTAGCTAATCTATCTTCTGCCAATCTAATAAATTCAGGAATAGAATTAGTTAAATCACTACGAGCTAAATAATTAGCTATAGTAGCTTGTAGCGTTGTGTAATCAGTAAAAAATGCCATTTATACTTTTCCTGGTTTTGTTCTAAAAAATCTATTGTCAGGGTCATTAAGCCAATGTTTAAACTTTGGCATATCTAATACATGAAACCCTCTCATGATTCCTTGTTGGTTTAATTTATCAATAACAGTTAGTGGAATGGATGCAATTTTATTATCAAAAACATCTCCGCCTCCCCAAGTTGTTGATGCGTTATTAAATTCGTGTTTGTTTTGTTCTACAATATCAGAAACATTTTGAACAACTTCAACAACTGCTCCTTTGTCTGTTTTGTGTTTTTTAAATTCTCTCATTTTTTATCCTTAATAATACTGCCCACCGAAGTGGGCAACATTAACAAATACTATATATTAAGTATTTTTGATATCAGCAACGATGCCATGTGCTTTTTGGTTAGATACTTGCAGAGTGTACTCTGAAAGCATTTGATGTTTTTCACTATCACCATCTTTAGCTAACAAGTTAGACTGGAATGGTCTTAATGTTGCAATTGATAGCATAGTTGGGTCAAGCACAAACGCTTGGTCACCAGTTGTTGGTGTTGTTGAATCATAGTCCATTGTTAAAAATCTATCAGGAACTACAGATAATGTTCCAAAGTCTGATAAATAAACATCTGCTGCACCCATAATAGTAGTTTGGCTACCATTTGTAGGAGCTTCATAACGCTGTGCTGCAATACCAGCAAAGCCAGATACTACTTGTTTCAAGAATGGTGAAACAACCAACATAGTTGGGTTACCACCATTTTCAAAGCATGATTTAACTGTTGCTTTTAATGCTGCTTCTGTAAATGCTACAGTAGCTTGAGCTGCTGTTGATGGAGTACGAGCTGTTGTACCATTACCATTTGTAGGAGCTGCTGCTGTTGAACCAGTAGCTATTGAAGAATAGTTGGTTAATAACCATGTTTGTATAGAAGCAAGAAGTCTAGCTGCTGATGAACTACCAGTAACCGCTATCTGATTTCCCATGATTGTTTTTTCCATATCTCGTTTTAGCTCTTGTCCTGCTTTAGCTAATTGGTAAGCTGTTTCTGTCTTACGACCAGCTTTATCAACTGCATCAAGAGTGCCAGAGATGTGTACTGTTTTACCTTGAATTTGTGTTCTGTTACCTACACGAACTGTAGGGCTATCAGAAGCACCGCCTGCTGCATCTCCTTCTTTTAAACCTGCTGCTGAAGCTGCTGCTAGGTCATCAGTCTGCCATTCATGATATACCGCTGTTGCTTTTGTTTTACCAATAGATGAAACTACTGGTGTTTCGGTTGGTGCAATGTTGTAGATTGTATTACTTAAATCTTCCCTTTGCCCAACCGCTGTAAACGTTCTAAATTCTGCCATTGTTATTTTTCCTTACATTAAGTTTTCAAAAATAGCTGCTGCATCTCTGGCTGAACCAGTTTGCTGCAACCTTTGCATTTGTTTTTTAGTTCTATCTGTTACATTTTGTTTTACTTTTGCTCCACCCTTCACCATTTTTGGTGCGTTTGCGACTTTCTTTTTTACACCTGATTTAGATGCTTGAAGTTTATCCCATTGTGCAGCTTTATGTAAAACTAGAACATGGCGTGAATCATAGACTTGAGATAACTCATTATCTGTGAAACCAACCTTTTTCCCATAGCTACGAATATCATTTCTGATTTGTTCGCCTTTGGTTTTGTCTGAAAACTCTGGCAAGGATTGTGTCAGCTTTTGTGCTTCGCCTTCTACATACTTCTGCATATTTGCTTCTTTATCCGAGTTTTGCTCTTGAGCAATTCGTTGTCTTTCAGCATTTACTTGTTGTAGTTGGTCTTTTTTCTCGGTCATTTCTGCGACCTTAACTGCATATCCTATTGGGTCGTTCTCTTTCATAGTAGCTAAATCTTCTG
>Ga0209710_1001061_pt1 | contig 22194 bp, 6 predicted proteins | sample ArcticOcean_MG_C_5_FD_187436 | JGI IMG/M metagenome (GOLD analysis project Ga0209710, IMG submission 187436) | Marine microbial communities from western Arctic Ocean - ArcticOcean_MG_CB4_138 (SPAdes) (version 2) | ecosystem: Environmental > Aquatic > Marine > Oceanic | place: Arctic Ocean: Canada...
TAATTTTATTATACGTAAATACACTGTTTAACAAGGCTGCATCAACAACCGGTGTCTCAGTGTAACGTGCTTTCCAACTTGCTTCCTTGTTGGTATTGACCAATTGTGTTACTCTACCAAAGTCTCCTGAACTATCATTAAGGTCATCATTTGGAGCACCAACTAATAAAACTCCATCAACATAAGATACTGCTGATCCAAACTTGTCTAAACTAGTAAGTGTTGTATCATAAACCTGTTGTCCATAAACAAACTTACCTGGATTGGTTGCACTTGGATTGGCTGCATTCAAGTAATCATATGTAAACGCTACACCTGATTCAGCTAATGGGTCTAATAAATTTGTTGAACCTGAATCAAAATATGTTGTGCTGGTATCAAAAGTTGTTGGCAAATATGCAGTTGCATCAGGAGCACCAACAACCAGTGTGGTTGCATCATTGCTGATGTTCAAACTTGTTCCAAAGTGTGCATAAGTCTGTGGTTCTGGTGCAGTAATTGTTTGAGAATATATCCAAGGTGTCAAACCAAGATCTACAAATGCTGTTCCTGTTCCAGGTGCTACTTGTAATTTTATAAACTGCTCACCAGCTGAAACATCAATTAGATTAATCTGCAATGCTCCACCTACACTGGACGCAGTAATGTTTGGTATATTAGCAGTTGTAATATCTGTAACTAAACTTGCAACAGTGGTGCCAGTGAGTGTCACATAATAATTGTTAATTCTAATAGTATCTGTTGCAGTTAAAACTGGATTTGTTACAGTTCCAGTGATAGTTCCAAACAATCTACTTTGATTGATCCAACGCTCAACACTTCCTGCTTCAGTTTGTACAACACTATCGTTAGGCATAGCAATATATGCACTACAGTTTGTTGAACACAGATCTACTGCTCTACCAAAGAAGTAGTTTCCGCCATTTAATGCACTATTAAATTGTTGTAAGGTAGAGAAACTGTTTGTTTCAACTTCAATTATATCACCAACTGTGAGTGTTACCGGATTAAGCGTTGTACCAATTGTAATTACGCTTCCTACAACGCTAAACTGAGCATCGTTTGCATTACCAGTTGGTACCAAGTAGGTTCCGTTTAGTGTAACTGTAACTGGAGCAGTTGGAGAGATACTGGTTGTGTATGCAACAGTTGCGGCATTTGAGACTTGAAACCTTTGTACACTTCTATCTATTATGTAACTTTCGCCTGCAAAATTATTTGTACCAATTGTAGCATCTGGTGTACCAACTAGTATTTGTCTACCGTCTGTTGTGGTTGAAATATCATAACCAAATTGATCACTTGCTCCTAATCCTGTTGCAGTAAAGGTGTTTACAAAGTCCCAATGTGTTTTTGCATTAATAGTAAGTGAACCAGTGCTAATAGCTGATCCCAACACAATATCAGTTCCTACTATAGAATAATCAAAGAATGGACGCAATAGTTTACTGTCGTTAACCACAGTCATCGAATATATGTCACTGGCAGTGAACAACGTACTAAAACTAAAGTTGGTTGTTGATATAGTAGGGAAGTAGGTTTGACTCTGTCTTCGAATTATTACAATATCGTCATTTTCATTTGGTGGTGTAGTAAAATTAACCTGTTGTAATCCTGCAGACACTGATACAGTATAATCTGATCCAGCAGTTTGAGCTACATTATTCCTGGTAACTGCAATTTGTGTTTGAGCAGTTGCAACACTTGCTGAAACTTGTATTGTTGGTTGTATTACAAAATTACTATTAGATCCGTCACCTGTAAATTCCAAACGTTGAGCTTGCACATCAATTTTGTTGTATGCATATACCTTGTTGTCTGCTGGTGCACTGATGTACATCCAACGTTCATCATCACTAACAGCAACACTATATCCAAATTGGTCTACGTCGTTTGTTCCTGTATTAAAGTTTTGATAGAGTGCAAAACTTCCGTCTGATGCAGTTCTATTGATTGCAGTTGCATAACCTTTATTACTGTCTGATGCTGGTGCACCAACAATTGCCCATTCGGTGTTACCTGCATCACTACTAAATCCAAATCCAGAAAATGATAAAGATGCATCTGGTGAAAGAATTGTTTTTTCTAAATAGGTGCCTGTGTCATTTTTATTAAAAGCATACACACCGCCTCTTGAACTTGCATAACCTGTTGCACCTACCAGTAACCCTTGATTGTTTAAACCTTGTGCAATAGTTGTTCCAAAAAGATCATTTATTATCGGCAATGTAGCTTGAATTTCTGTAGCAGTTCCAAATGGATTTTGCTTTTGTAAGACAGTCCAATTGCCTGATCCATTGTTGTCAACCCAAACTTGATTACCTGTTGTTAAACTTGTTGAAAAACTTAACTCTGGTATATCACTTGGTTGTGCAACTCTCACACTTTCAAGTGTGAAACATCTGCCATCACCATTTGTAATTGTTGTGGTATCTCCTGGGAGGCTGAGTAATACTGTAAGTGTTTTTAATCCGGGAACAGTTTGAACAATATATGCACCGTCAACATCTGTGTTAAAAAATTTAATTATCAAGCGTTGCCCAATAATCAATCCATGTGGTACATCAAATGTAAACGTAGACGTTCCATTTAGGTTATCAAGCACAGTAGTTAAAGTTGAGCGTACAAGATTGACTCTGTAAATATTCCAGTCATAACTGTTTGCTTTGGCTACCCAGATATTTGTTCCAACAACTATGTTATCAAGATCGTTCACTACATTGGTTAGATCATCATAATCAAAAACCTTAAGTTGAACGTCATCGTAGTTTACATAACCAGCAGTTGGTAAGCCAAGGTCTTCTGGAATAGCATTTATTGTAGGTAGAATATTGTTGTTTATTATATTATAGCTTTGTTTATAGATATTGTCAACCAAAACTGTTTGTTGTGCTTGACTAACCTCTTGCGGATTTATAACTGCAATAGTGCTTGGATTACTCAACAACTTGCTTTCGTCTAGTTGTAATTCAAAATAACTTCTATTTGCATTAGCGCCGTATAATCCTCTTTGTATAGCCCAATTTTCAAATATATCATATTGTGCTTCTTCTTTGCCAAGATTTGCACTTGTAAAGGTTTTAGCCGCAGTAATTGTTCCTTTTGTTGCTAAGAAACTAGAATACAATCCTGCTTGTGATATGTCATCTAAGTTTAGATTTTGCATATATTGCCTTGGACGAAAACCTATTAGTCCTAGTCCTAATAGTGTTGCATCGCCTTCGAGGTTAGCAGTTTGTATATCATAGTTGTCTTGTAGTTCGTCTGCTTTAGTCGCTAAGTTTGGCAATAGTCCTTTTTGTATTCTATTGTAATCACTTTTTGTCCAATCTGCAAATACAAATGTTTCACTAGGCGGAAGTAATGTAGTTGCACTCCAATAAGAATTCTTGTATTCTATAATCTGACCTTTGGTGTAGGAAACGTTAGGTTCCCACTCTTTGATATTATCTTGGTTAAGTATAAAACCTTGAGCGTCTAATGTGCCATTCCAGTCATATACAGTAAATCCATTTATCAACAATCTATTTTGTCTAGCACCGGTTACTGGTTGGTACATCAAGTCGTTAAAAATACTGGTATTGTCAAAAACAATTATGTGTTCGTAAGATGTAAATCTGGCAAGAAGGTAACTGAAAGCGTTACTGTTTAATCCAATCAGCTTCAATTCATTATCTAGTCTTTCAACTGCATAGTCTTCAGCAAACACTGGTTGAAAGTTTTGATTAAGAAGTATATCATTGATATTTTCATTTGCTAAACTTTCAACTACACTGAAAGGTTGACTTAATTTTAAAACATTTGCTGCTGGGTTAAGGTTTAATACACTACCAACAGTCCAAGACTGTCCTACCCAGTATATAAACTCTTGAGCCATCTGTGTCCAGTTAATTATTAAATCATTCTCTGTACTATCAAAAGTCAAACCTTGTCTCTCTAAAAGTGTCCCATAACTTACCAAAAAGTCAACAACTGCACTTTGACTTGTAAACTCATAGCCATAAGGCACTTGAATCACGTCATTGCTAAATGTTTGTGGCACACGTGCAGTAAATCCATTAACTGTAAAAGTTGAGAACGTTCCGGCAGCGGTACTTTTTAAGATGTTAAAATACGGTTTTGCAGTTGAATATCCTGCGACACTCCAACCGCTAACCGTTCTTTGTACTATTACTGCTGAATACTGTATTTCATTGAAACTTGGGTTTTTGTATAGTGAAAGTTGATAACTTTCATCTGGTAATAACAGACTAGCATTTAAACTATTTGGTGATGACTTTTCAGAAAATATTTTTAAATATCCTTGGTCACTAAATGCTGCCATTCTGTAACACAAACGTATGTCAAGATTTGCTAGTCTGTTTGTAAGCAGAGTTGTACTATCTAATCCAGAGACTCGATTGTAGTCAACGATCATGTTGATGTAACTATTTTTTGCAACTCCATCACCATAGATCTGGAGTTCAGTTGCATTTATTCTATATCTTTTGTTATACAACCATTGTTTAACACTAGTATCGTATTTCCATAAATCTCTATCAGCAAACCAACTGAAGTATTTTGCTGGCTTTGTTAATGCAAGTAATCTTTGTATTGCAAAAGGATAATAACTGCTTCGTCTCCAAGCAGTTTGTGTAGGAGCATAATCTCCTGCTACCCACGACTTTTTAAAACTGTTTATATCATAATTTCCAACAATGCTAACCATTGGATCAACCAAGTTGCCTTGAGAATCAGTTGGCAAACATTCTAAAAGTTGTGGACGTACATATTGTGTTCTGATTACATCACCGGTTGGATAAGCAATCTTGCCATCTGCCATATCTTGCCATAGTACTGTGTTACCACTGGTATATGGTGCAGGTCCATATGTTATATTCCACCATGTTGGCTTTATGCTTAGTCCAACCATTTCCCATGGACGTGTATCAGGAGCATCTGTATCGTAAAGTTGGAAATAAATTCCTCTCCAGAATCCTAGTAACGGAAGGTTATCTAACCTGTTGGCACTTTGACTATAGTTCCAGGTAAATCCGTTGTTGGCATCATAGGTCTGATCTTTAAAAGGTACCCTCTGCGTTCCTACCCAAGACAGAAAACTTATATTTAAAATATTATTAATTTCTGTAAGTGTATAGTCTGTAGTTCTAAACTGTCCAGGAATAACATCAACTGCTTGTATTGGTGGAAAATACTTTTCTGTTGCAGTCAATTTGATGTTGTTAAAACATCTTTTTTCAAATTCTAATAATACACCATTTCTATAATCGCCTGCTTCAAATGCAACTGTTAAACTACCATCATGTCCTTGTATTACATTTGTTGGAGTTACATAGGTATTGTCTAAAAACATCTGTGGCTTATAAACTTGATACAATCCTAGCATACTCGGACTTGCTGGAATATAACTTCCGTAAGTAGCCGCGTACTCGTTTATAGTAATAATATCGCCAATTGCCAGTGTGATATTTTCAATGTTGATTGTAATTCTTGGACCATCTGTTGCAACTGTATATTCGTCTCCATCGCCAACAAGTTGTGTCTGTACTCCTGTTGCTTTTGGAGTTAGATATACCAATAATCCTTTATAGTTTGCACTAGTAAAATCATAACTGTAAAGTGTATCAAATGTGTATGTAGTAATTGGACTGACTGTGTATGTAGTTGTTTCAAAAACAGTTCCACTCGGAATAGCATCACTCCAGTAAAAAGAAGTAAGAGAAGTTTTTCCTGCATTTACTGCAATAAGTGTTTCATCGAGTATTTGTGCTGATGTCTTTGATTCCCAATCATTGTTTGCAACATAATCTAAAATTTTATTTTTAGTTTTATTGTATTCTGATGCATTAAAATCTAATGCACGAAAATATTCAAACTGTCTTTCGTTTATAAAAGGAGTAGTAAGTGTTAGTGGTGCACTGTGCTGAAGTATAAGATCACCATAAGGGACAACATTTCCCAAATCATGTATGTTGTTTGCACCGTGTATTTTACCAGAGAAGTCTTCTAAGTTCTGACAGATACTTTCGTAATGTGTCCTAACAGTACCAAGCGTAAAACTTGCACTATTTTCATTCATAGCGTTGGATTCTAAGTTATCAGGAATAGTATAAAATGCAATACTACTTGCACTATCGCTTATTACCTGAATCTCTACAACCGCACCAACTTCAGGAACAGTGTCAGGCTGACCAACAACATTTGCATTAAAGGTAATTTGTGTAACACCAGCAGTGTTTGTTGTATATGTGTATGTGTTTGGAAGAACAAATTGTCCTTCAACAAAGACTTTTACAGGAACAAGACTAGTGTTGCTTATTACTTTAACATCAAGGACTAACGAATCACCAGCAAAATCAAAACTAAAACTTTGTCGTTGAACAGATGTTGTAAAACTAGTCTGCCATCCAATCAGTTTGTCAAATGTACTGATAGTCTTATACTGTCTTACAAAGCCTTTGTCTATGTTTTCTGTTTTACTTACAGTGCCACTAACATAGACGAATTTATCTACATATAGGTTGTTATCAAATACAATATCCCCAACATTTGCAATTGTAAGGTATTTTAAAGGTTGTTCAATTATGCTGTCAGTGATACCAGTTCCAATAGCATAACTGAATATCTTTGTACCTGTAAATGTGCTTGACGGATATACTACTTCATCGCTTAAACTATATCCACTTGCATCAAAAATGTCAAATAATGGTGCTTGATTTGTATCAGTTTTTTGTTGTGCAGATACCCATGTTGTGCTGTTGAACCAATATGCTTTTCCTTGTTCTGTTTGCCCAGATAATACTACCACAGTAGTGTTAGTTGCTACATCAGGTTGAGTTAGACTTGCAGGTTGCAGATCAATTATTTCACCTGCTCCAAGATCAACAAATGTTACAGTGTAGATTTTATTTCTAACTTCTGGATCAAGGTCAGCATTGAATATTACTCTTGATCCGTCTACAAGACTATAACCATCTACTGCATAACCAGCAGTACCGTTTATGTTTGAAAGTGCATCAGTTTCTGCAAAGTCAATAATATCAACCGGAGTGGTTGCAATTGTGCCATAATTGAACAGTTTAAGACTTTTTCTAAATTCTACAATTGGACGTTTTGCTCTTGCATTGTTATCAATTGCTAAAATTGTATTATTGTATGTTGCAGTTGCAGTTAATATATCAATATGAAACCATCTATTACCTCGACACCATGCGTTCAAATCAATACAAGCTCTATTCATAAGCATATAGTCTTGCACTGTTGGGGCATCTGAAGTAGCATCAAATCCACCTTCGTCAAAAGATGTACTATCAAAAGGCACAGTCTTTGATTTAGTATAAGTTTCTGGTGTGACAAAATTTGTTACAGGAAGTAGTTCAATTGCAGTACCCACTCCTTCTACATAATATTCTATGTTTGCATATGATGCTGGAACAACAGATCCAATAAAATTTACTTTTAATCCGTTTGCAAATACCACACCGTTTGGTGATGTGTAGTTTGGTTTTCCAATAATATCATTTACGTTTAAATCTTCACTATTAGCTTGATCAACAACTCTTATTACACCAAAATTAAGTTCGTCACTGGCATCTTGATAATAAAGTATATCAAGGTTAGCAGTAATAAGAGGCTGGCGTTGAAAGTCACCTTCTGCATCTTTGTACATAGTTGAACCAGCATACTCAGTTCCATATTGTATTGCAGTTTTACTTAGGTTTGCAATATCTTGAGTTTTTGTGAGTTCTATAAACGGACGAAGTGGATTGGCATAGTTAAAATTTATCCTCCACTGTACATAACGCTCTGGATTTGTTGAGATTGCAACACTGTTGTCAAATGCCGCATTTGGTATTCCTGGATCGTCCTGATCAAAAAGTGTGTCGTCAAAAGGTGTAAAATTTTCCCAACCCAAATCAGTCTCAGTGGTTATTAGAAGTGTTCTATTTTGTAAATCTGTAATGCCATCTATTCCACCATTTGCCGCTAAGAATACATCAACAAATTGGTTGTTTATATCGCTAAACTTCAGTGTATCTTCAACTAAGTCAGTTGCACCAATATCAGCAAGTGTAAAGAAAAAGTTCTGTGCAGTTTTTGCAGGAACATTGAATACCACGTTGCCAACATCGTCTCCATTGTTACTGACACCAAGCACGTCTCTTGAACTTTGATTTGCCTGTTGTGGCAACACACCAGAAGTTCCTGGAACACTTTGTATCCAAAAATTTCTACCACCTGTGTTCACATCAAATACGTAATTTCCTTCTCGCACCAATGTTAGTGTCGGAAGACTCCCTGCTTCGCCTGAAAAATTGTAACCATCGTCGTATGTAACATCAAATGTATCTGTTAATGGAACTCCATTCGAAAATACATCTACACTGTTTGGTCCTGCTGGTACCCAATAGTACTGGCCAAAATTAACAAACTTGTCAAAATCAACCATTGGATCAAAACTATAATGTTCACTTTGTAAGAGTCTATCATCACGTGTTACATTTGCTCCTTGCATCTGTAAACTATCAATGATTCCAGGATATGTAATTGCATTCTCAACAGTACTTGTGTCTGTTTTTAGTTGTACAACTCCAGGCTCTAGTTGGTAATCAGTTCTTGTTTGTGTTGGCTCAAGAACATAACTGTCTGATGCAGTTACTCCAGGGCCAATCTTGCGTCCAATATAACCTTCAGTAGGTTTTAACTTGGGATTTTGTGTTAACTGGTCAAGAGTACTTCTTAGAAGTTGTTTGTTTGCTGGAGTTTGAAAGATTTCTGGTAAAAAATCTTCAGAGCGTATACGCTTAGCCATAGTTTATACTACTCCACTGTTTGATGCAGTTCTAAGTTGACTACTGGTTAATGCATCTATAACTTCTACATCATTCACAGTTGCCGCATTAGTAAATATTTCATTTGACTGTGAACGTATCTCATACAAATCTCCAAAAGATTTAAGAGGATTTGTTGGAACAAGTACAACAGTACTAATTATACTTCCGAGTTGTTCATGCAAGTAACTACTTAATTCACTAAAGAAGAAAGTATCACCAAAGTCCCAATTGTCAATAGTAAAGTATTGATTGATTGCATTTATCACTTGACTTTTTATTTCACTTGTGCTAACTGTACTAGTTGCGTTCTTTACACATTTAATTGTTGCTCTAAGTTCAGTTGCTGCTTTTGTGCCAAATAAAGGTTTAAACGTCAAACTGTTTAGTATAATATTATCACTGATCATCTTGTATTGATCAAGTGTGCTATACGCAGTAGTAAGTTCTTCAATTGTTGGTTGAGCTGGTTTAGGCACTGTTCCAGTTGTATCTCGAATGTAGTTTTGATATGCAGTATAATATGCTTGGGTAAGCAAAAATATATCAATTATGTTGGTTGTACCTGGATCAATACGTCTGCTCAATGGAGCATTGTGTCTATACTGAAAGTTCAAGTCTTGTCTACCAACAAATGTCTGATAACCACTTACTTCAGAAATAGTTCTTACACCATCATATGCAACTGTTAGTTTGTAAAACTTTTTATCTGTGTATGCATAGAAAACCTGTGCATCATTATATTCACTTTTAACTAATTCAATAGCATCTTTGGTTGCAAGTGTGCCGTTTACTATGCCGCTTGCTAGAGGAATATATCTTTCTAGGTTATCAAAATCAATTGTTTGTTGTAGATAGATTCTTTTGCTATTTGGATTTGTGTCCGGTGCAACCAATGTTTCAAAATAATCTGGATTATCCGGAACCCCGTCGTTGTCTGAATCTTTGTATGAAATCCTTACTCTAAAATCGTCAATGAAACCATCAGATTCAACCGGTTGCCCAATAATATCTAGTATCTCATCACTGTTTAAAGGTGTGCTTGTATCTGGGGCATTGTTTGTTTTTAAAACATTGATAAAATCGTTTATTACTTTTCCAGTTTTTGGATCATAAACTTTCTGTGTTCCATCATAAAAGAAACGAGTCTCTAGTACACTTGCCCAATACCTGTCTAAACTTCTTGAACTGACAGTATAGGTTACACCATCTGTTTGAAAGTCAACTAACCACGAGTTATCCAAGCCTGTTCCGCTTGTGTTCTGTGCATTTCCTAAACTAAAAGTAACACTGCTATCTAAGTTGGTTGAAGTAATCACATACCAAACTTGGTTTAGGTTATCATATCCAAGTCCAAAGTTTCTGTAAAGTTCAATATTGTTTCTCATGACAGTTTCAATGGCAGTTGGTAAATCTGTAACAAAGTTTACAATTACTTGTGTTGGCACTGCAAGTGATGGGATAAAATTGTTTAATGTCACTGGTCCTGTTCCATCAGCATTGTTTCCAACGCCAAAGTTTGTGCCATCAAGTTCTAGTGCAGTAACAGTTGCCCATAGTTCAGTTTTATCACCAGGAAGTGTTGCAGATCCTACCTTGAGTCTATTAAGATTATTAAAGACATAACCAGCTGGTGGAACAAACTTAATTAACCCACCTTGTGCAATATATTTTTTGTTATCAGACGCTTGCGGACCAACCGGTGCTGGTGCACCACTTGCAACAAATTTAAAAAACCCTGTAGTTTCGTTGTTTGATGTTGTACTTTGCGACCATTCTAAATTCAGTGTTGTTAGACTTGGACGAAGGAAGTTTTCATAGTAAAACTCCTGCATTCCTCTACTGGAAAGCACAGGCTCTACTTGGTTTATAATAACATCTGTGATGTCATTTTGATCAATAAATGTAAATGTAAAACTAGGTACTTCTGTATTTTCGTATACCATTCCATCAGATGCAAACACGTTGGTACTTGAATATTTTCCAGTGATGTCAACTAAATCCAAGTATCTACTAGTACCAATTGAGCTGCGATTAACTGCCTTAGACTTGATTATAGTTGAATATAGTGTATATGGAAAATTGTTGTAGTCTTCGCCATTAACCATTCTGTTTTGCGTGTAATATCTTGCTGGTGCTCTTTGCTTGATATCGTTAATATTTTCTCTACTGGCAGCATTGCTAACAGGTTGTGTCAATGCACAGGTAAGAGTGAGTGTTTCGTTTCTTCCAGTTTTTGAAACATAACCAATACTAAGAGTAACATTTTGCATTTCGTCTGGGTTGATGATATAGTTCAAACCATTAGATGAACGCACATAAGTTCTGAAAGTGCCAACTGGAATACTGCTAAACACTCCGTCACCAAAGTTCAAATTAATTTGATCATTTGTTCTTGAAGTAATAGTAAAATACCTGCGTTGTTCTGGAGTTAGCTCTTCGGTGGAACCTGCATAGATATTTTCAACCTTTTTCCACTCGCTTTGAATTATGTTCTGTGCATTCAGTTGGTATAGCCATGTATCTTCGTTGTTGATTCCTTCAATGTTGACATTAACAACTCTGTTGCTTATTCTTTCACCAAGATTAAACTGTTGATCTTGTAAACTACCTTGTTTGAAGTAAAAAAAGTAACCAGTGTTTGCACTAGCGTAACCTTGTTTATCGTTTCTATATAGTATATTCAGAGCGCCGTTTGGTGCTGGTGCTGGTTCATACAAATATGTTTCATCTAAACTTGTTGCACTCACTGCTTCAAATGTCATGTTAGTTCCATTTACAATTTGACTAAATGGTATAACTGGTAAAAATCCCTGTATTAAATTTAATGTGTATTCATCTGTTTGCACACCGAGTAATGTTTGGCTATTACCCGGACGCCCAAATCTTTGGCTTCCGTTTAATGCCGCATTAACAATCACTGTAAACTGTTCTAGCCAATTTGCATTTGTTGTATCGTTCCAGTTAACTGTGATATTTGAAAGGTTTACACCAGTAAAGTCAATTACACCTTCTGTAGTGCTTATACTTTGTACTTTGATAAAACCTTGTGCCGCCGTATTTCGTTTTGGAGTATAACTTACTAGTTCAGCAAGACGTACTACACTGTCTCGTCTTTCAGCAGTATCAATGAAGTTTTCTCTAGTGTTTAAATCGTTACGGAAACTACCTGCTTGTCCCATAAACGCCATAACATCTAGCAGAGCAATAAACTCACTTGATTCAATATAGTCGTTAAAACTTTCAGGATAGTATAAACGAATGTAGTCTATAAAGCTCTTGCGAAGTGTTTCAAAGTCATAACTCTGAAAGTCTGCTTCACGATATGTTTGGTAGATTCTTTTCCAATCTTCAACACCAAATATGCTGGTTTGTCTTGTAGTTTTAGCCATGTGTATCTATCCTTACCTTGTATTTATGAACAAAATAAACTGGGTAGTTTATACTACACGTCTGAGTAAGCGGCTCGCATTGTTTCATTATTAAAGAATATGTTTAGAAGTTCGCCTTGTTGCCCACTTACTGTGTCAACTTCAAGTTCAATTAGGATTCCGTTTTCTTGTGGATAAACATTTACATCTGCCACTTGTATTCTTGGGTCTTGTGCAACCACACGTTGTATTTCTTTAATGATTGCTTTGTTTGTTGGTTCCCCTTGTGGTTCAAAAATAAGTGTGAACATTGTTGTACCCACATTAGGACGCCCTGGCATTTCACCTTGACGTATAGTCAATGCATTCAATAGATCACGCTTGATCAAGTCAAAGTCTGTGACTGTATAGTTTTTGTACTGATTAATTGTACTATATCCGGTGAACGTTGCCATACTGTATTTAGTGTCCTAAATTAGGTGCTTATTACACCATTGACTTTTTTGCTTGCAACAACGGTCTCTAATGCAGTATCAATTGATGTACGAACAGTTGTGCCAACCACTCCTCCACTACCAGTAGAAAATCCTTGTATCTCGTTGCTGAGCTTTTGTTGTGCTAGTTGTATAGAATACTGTCCGCCTCTAACCAATTCACTCATTTGGTTACTGGTTATAGGAGAACTGTTTGCTCCAGCAAATGTTTCGCCAAGTGTTGAGGCTCCGTCCTGCCATTTTTTCACTGCATCTACACCAAATTTACTTGCTCCGCTGATAAGTCCACCAAGCGATGCTTCGTCTTCAAGTCCAGTTACTATTCCTGCATTTTGCAGTTCACCTAAGCCCTTGTTGAATAAATCAGTTTTAGTAATATCTTGCAGTGCTTCGTTGTTTAGGAAATCACTTACTCCATTGATTCCTTGAGAACCAGTCCACACACTGGCACTGCTTAGAACAGTGTTTAGATCAGCAGTAGCATCTTTGAGAAAGAACTCAGCAGTACCTGGTTTAAGTAATCCGCCTTTTTCTAATTCTGTTGCACTGAATCCAAACTTGCCAACACCAAAATCATTTGAAATTTCATTAGAGGCTTGTGCCACAAGTTTACTTGATTGAGCTACCATACTTGTAACTTTTTCAGGTGGTATCTTGCCAACGTTTGTAGTTGCCTGAGCTTGTGTTTCGTAGTCTGATTCGGTTACAGTATCAATTTCTGTTGATTCTGCTTTGGTAACTGCTTCTTGTGTTTTAGGATCAAGTGGTACTTGTTCAGCAGGCGATTCTAAACTGGTACTGGTGTTTACGCCAGTTCCTCTGTTCGCATAAGGTTCGTGCGTTGGTGCTCGAGTCACAATAGTTTCAATTGCACCCGGATCCGTTATCCAACCTTGTTGAGGTTCAAATTTTGTATCTGCTAGACGTAGTTTTGGAATATCAACTGTTTTACTAACTGGTGGTGCTGAACCACTGTTTAACTTTATACAACCTGCTTCTAAGGATAAGCCGGTACCGGCGCCCCATCCTCCGGTTCTACTGTTTAAATTCAGTGCACCATCGCTTTTTATTCCCACTGAGCTTTTGCTATACGCCAAGATACTATTTGTTCCAGTGAGACTTAGACTACCAGTTTCCAAACTCATAGCACGTTTCGCAAAAATATTTACACTGCCAAGTTCGCTTGCTATATTGATATTACGATCAGCATGCATGTTAAGTTCACCAGCACTTCTAATATTCAAACTGTTTGAAGCATATAGATCGATTGTTCCTTCGTTACCTAGTTCAATCCAAGTCTGCCCATTTGCATGCATTATATGTATAGTTTGTTTGCCCACAGTATCGTTCATCATTATTTGATGACCGGTACTTGTTCTTATTCTTGTTAGATTATCTTCACCTGCTAGATCACCATCATCCATTACGATACTGTGGCCACCTTTACGTGCAATTACTGTTGTTTCATTTGCCTGTAGCGTACTGCTTGCTACCTTGGCAGCGATCTGTGCATCAGTTAGTCCACCTTGATATACAGGTCTTCCGGCAGTGCTTATTCCAAATACAGTACTAGGAGATTCTCTTTGACTGTTTGAACTTATTGGTCCAATAAGAGGATCTGCTATAACACCTTGTGACAACATCTGTCCTGCTAGTACACTGTGTACTGGCTTTATTTCATCAAAGAATCTTGGATTTTCTGCTATTGCATCATTGGCATTGTTTATTTCAACCACTGGTAATTTTGCTTTGTTTGCAAATAGAGGTGAACCACTATCGTCAATGTACTTTTTACTACTACCAATTGCTGGAACCATATGATTTAGACCAGGAGATATTGGCATACCTAAGTAGTATCCTTCGTTTGGATCTCCATTTGCAAAGAAACAAATTACTTTGGTTCCAAGATCAGGTGGTGTGCCAAAGAATCCATACGCATGGTTGTTACCAGTAAAACTTCCTGGACCAGTTGTTTGTTGGGCACTCTGTTGTGTGTAGCCGTAATAAGGAGAAATATAACTTACTGTACGCCATAGATCTGTGTTGTTTTTATCGTCTCCAGAAATATACTCAATATAAACTTGTAACCTGCCAGATCTAGTAGGATCAATGTTATTAGTTACTTCACCAATAAACGGTCCTGATTCAGCTGGTGTCCCGCCTTTTGTAGTTTTATAGGCTTTAGGTGTGCCTTTACTTCTTTGATAATTTTCTGACATTAATTTTCCTTATTTAAAAGCAGAACTTGCGTTTGTACCGCCACCTTGAAATCCTGTTGACTTTGCACCTCTAGCTTGTGCTGCCTCTGACCGTGCTCTTGCTTCTCTGCGTCTCTTTGCAAATAAACTTTCTTGCATCGGGCTAGTCTTTGTTCCAGCATCGTCACTTACAGTATTACTTCCAGGTTTAGGTTGTACTGGAGGTGTTTTTGGAAAACCTCCTGGTGGTGTCCATTCTGCTTCTCCCGGCGTAACATCTGCACCATCTGTGTAATTTACAGTTGAATCTGGCAACTTTGCAATGCGTGTTGTTGTTTCATTATTTACTAGAGCACTGCTATACGGCTCTTTCTTTTGAGTATTGGTTTTAGATCCGTTAATAGTCTCAGCAGTTTTAAAGTTTCCTGCTCTTGGATCTTGACCAGCAGTTGGTTGAAATTGCCTATTACTGCTACGAGCCCCAGGTGGAATAACATTCTTGCTAGGTCTTACTGATTCACCTGCTCCGCCAAATGCATCTAATCCTGGATCTTCAACAACGTTCTTCTCAACTTGTTTTTGTTTTGGACTATCAGTTGCAATATCAAAGTTTCTAATAGTACCCATTAGTCTTTGTGTGAACTTTCCTTCCTTGAAGTAATTTACCACTGACTGTGTGCAGTATACTTCAGCGAATTGTGCTAGATTCTTCTCGCCTGTGATTTTACTGTCACTGTTGTTTGCATTCACAGGAGTTTCACCAGTTGTCATATCATAGTCGGTTACCCTATTGAATCGCACTTCGTAAAGTACTTCACCAGATGCACTGTTTACACTACCGTCTGGTTCAAATGCAGTGAGATTTGGAGTACTATAAAATACCTCACTCTGTTGAATAAAGTCTGGATCACCTACAATTTCTATTGTTGATCGAGCTACATCCACTGGTGCATACAATCGACCTGCTAATTGGGCCGCTGGTCTGGTGCTATTGCCTTTACCACCTTGTGTACTTTCATCTGGACTTGATTGAAAAAATCTTTTCTCAGCATAACGTGCTCCACTACCAGTTGGTTGTTCTTCTGTTTTTCCATCATTACCTATCATAGTAAGGTAGTTTGAATTTGCTTGAATTTCAAAATTTATAACTTCTGTGTTTAATCCAGTAAACCAGTAGTTGTATATTTTATGAGCCCCTCTATACGTTGCTGGCGGAAAATAAGGCGATCGTGGTGTATTGATTTGATAACGAGATATACGATATGTAATTTGATAAGCATAATCGTTACGCTTTGAATCATATGTTGTTGGTACTGCTGTCTGAGTAACTCTATACCATTGCACTGTTTTCACTGGCTTATTAACAATCTCTTTGTTGGTAACCTCATCAAATGCTATTGTTTGTTGTGCAGTGATGTAGGTTGAATTTTTCATTATTTGGTCGATAAGTTGTACAATCTGTGTGCCAGCACTTATGCTATACTCTTTGGTTTCCTTGTCAAGGAAGTTTTTTTCCATGTTTCTCTGTTCATTAGGATTTCCAGATCTCTGCATTGGAGCTTTTGCTTTGTCAACCTTGCCTTGCTTACGCATCTTAGCATCAATCATACCAGGCACATCTTCAATTAAGATGATATATTCATCCGCAACTTTTTGGGCATCTATCTTGACTAGCTCTTTTTGATGCTTGTTGAGAGCATCAGCCAATCCTGACGTAACAACACGATCTACTAGTCCGTGTTTGCCTGCACGTTGTTGTGCAACTGTGGTTGTTTCTTCAGTGACAATATTTTGATTTGGTGGGCCACCTGCTGCTGAGGATGTGACTATCGGCACTAGGGGTACTAATTCACTATTGCCATTCAACAATTTTTTAACACTCGACGCACTAAGTTGAAAGTTAAACGGAATAGTGGCTCTGGCAGTTGAATACCCAACTTGCATCTGTGGTGTTGTACATTTTACATCATACATCACTGCTTGATTGTTAATCCTATAAGTGATATCTGAAAACTGAAAAGGAATAAACTTTTCTACTAGTGCATCTGAATCACTTGTGGTTTCTATTTCGCCTTGAGGTAGATCTCTTTTGGTCACTAAATTACCAAATTCATCATAACCATAAAAGCGTATAACCATAAGAAAAGTCTGTGAGTAAACATTTACATCAGGCATCCTTTCATGCTCTGTTATGGCATTTGCCAATCTTTCAAGAAAAGTTATTCCTTGTGGTTCCATAATTTTAAACGATAGTTTGGCAACATTATGTGGAGACATGGCTCCTTGTGTTCCCATTATACTTTCAAATTCAATATCTTCTATATAAAAGTCTAGATCAAAGAACTTGTTGCGTTGTTCCGGTTTTGCTCCACCAGACTGTAGTATAAGTTGTCTAGTTGGCAGTGTCTTTCTATCAGTGTATAGGAACTTGATATACTCATCTTGATTCATCATGTAGATGCTTGCAGAATATGTTTGACTTGCAAGACCTAGTAACGGATTTGGTTGTGCAACAATAGGCTTTTCAAATTCTGCAGCCACAGCAGTTCTACCTTCAACTCCATCTGCATTTATAGCATCTCCGGTATTGTTTCTATTAGCTGATAGAGCATCATCTCCGGGTGCTACCTGTACATTGTTGCTACTACCACTGTTGTTGTTATCACCACTTAGTGGTGTAACTGCACTGCCTGTTGACGAGCTTACTGCGGTTGTTTGTGTTTGTCCAATTTTTTTTACAGGAGCACCTCCTCCAACTGTACTGGATGATCCTGATCCTTTGAGATCGCCTAGTTGTTCATTGTTTCCACCTGAAAGTGCAGTTGTTCTTGCATTTGTTGATTTAACACTACTAGGAAGAAATAAAGAAAGCTCAGGTGCTTCTCCTTCAATTGTTTTAATAATTTCACTATCATCTATTGACGGTGTAGTGTATCTTGCAGTTTCTCTAGTATAAATTTTTTCGCTATTAACAATTGTACCACTACTGTCTTTGGTAATGTTCTCTCTCACTGCTGTTTTCTGTGTGTTTGAAAATGCCTGTGTTTGGATACCATTCATTGTAGAGGTCATTGTGGTTACTTCAACTTTGTTTTTTGTAATAAGTGTAGTAACTCTAGTCTGTCCTGGATCTCCATTTAATCCAGCATTTTGCTTTTGCAAGTTGTCAAGTTCAGAAAATTGGCTGGTTAGTTCGTTGTTTACTGTATTCCAATCACTGTCAATTTGATTCCACGAAGCACCTCCCGATACTAAGTTTTCAAGGTTCTGCACCTTTGTCTTGGTTTGGTTTATTTTTAATTGTACCGACTGTCTTGCAACACCGAGTTGTGCAGAGGTTGTCATATTAGATACCTAATACTGTTTGTAACGTTGACTTCTGTGGTAGATAGATTGTGGTTCCAGTAACAAAATCAAACAGAGGATCTGGCAATTGATTTGGGTTACGCATGGCAAATACCCACCAAAGGTTTGAATCTTCATATAGGTCAAAAGCCAAGAGATCAGGACGTAGGTTATATGTTTCATTGATGGTCATCGACAAGTCGTCTACCAACTTTGGAATAGGGCGTTCGATCATTAATCCAAGGTACTGATTGTTGATAACTGGCGTATCAAAATACGGACTGGTGTTTGAATAATTAGTAGCCATTACCACATTCCCTTCTTGATTAAGTTACCGTTTGCGTATTCACGTAGGCTAAATTGTTGACTTACCTGTTGCCTGCTTACAATTGGGTTCAACATAAGAGATATAGACATTTTGGTTGGAACATAGGTTGCTCCTTTTGTACCAAGTTTATCTATGCCTAATTTGGTTGGTTCAGAACCCGATTTAAGCGGTTCTTTTTTCCCGTTTATAGCATTAGTAGTCGCAGTTTGTAACCTTGATAAACTGGAAAAGTTTCCGTTTGTTACACTGGTTGCCAATGGCTTTTTATATTGCAACTGTCCATCACGTTGTATCTGTTTGCTTCTCGCTCGTATATAGTTAACATCAGGAGGAAGGTTGTAATTAAATTCACTTATCACACATGGTGATTCGTTAAACTGGTATTCACCTAATCCTGTAAGGTATAACAAGGGAGGTGGTGAACCTCTTTGTGCATCTTGTCCGTAGAACATTTTGCTTGCACTTTTTAAGAAGTGTATAACTGCAAGTAGGTATTCTGCTTCAACTGTATCCTGAGCAGTAAAATCAGCATTCAATGATATCTGACCTACATTTGAGCCTTTGTAGAAATAGTGCTGATAATTTGAATGAGTTGGTGAATATGCTTGGTATTCTGCTCTGTACTGTATATCAATAGTTGGAGTATAGGGAAATATTATTCCGTCAGTTTCTGTAAGTGGTGCAAGTATACCCGGGTCAGGTGCTTGATACAAGTAGGTTGCCTGCGGAGCTAATCGGAGCTTAACACGCCAGTCGCCATCTGCATTCTTAACACCAGATGCTTCACGCATTTCACTAACAGTTTGTTGTTGTTGTGCTTTTGCTTTTAATGCTTGTGCATCAAGGGCACTTTGTTGTGCTTGAGTGATTGCTGCCTGTTCAACTCCATCAATACCTGTGCCTTCGGCACCGTCGCCTATATCAGCAACTGGATCATCTCCGACTAGACTTTCACCATCATTGTCTACACGATCTTCAGGTGCTAGTATTGGGTCACCAAACTCATCAAATTGTGCTGCCTCTGGATCACCAAAGTCATCAACACCAAAAGGATTTACCTCTTCTGGTGATTGTATCGGGTCACCGAACTCATCAAACTGTGCAGCTTCAGGGTCGCCAAAATCATCAACACCAAAAGGATTTACTTCTTCTGGTGCATTTATAGGATCCCCGAAGTCATCAAATTGTGCAACTTCTGGATCTCCAAAATCGTCTACGCCAAAAGGATTTACTTCATCGGGTGAGTCGGTTGTTGCAAAGTCACTAAAGTCCTCTTCGCCAAAGTTATCGTCGCTATAATCAGCAAAGTCGTCCACTTGTGCTGGATTACGTGTTGGATCACCAAAGTCATCGACTTGTGCACCAAAGTCGTTATCGCTATAGTCAGCAAAATCATCAACTTGTGCAGGAGTGTTTATCTCTCCAAAATCATCTACTTGTGCACCAAAGTCATTGTTGGTATAGCCAGCAAAGTCGTCTACCTGTGCAGGTGCTGGTCCAGGACCAAATGCATCAAGTCCAGGATCTTCTGTGCCAAAGTCGTTATTGCTATAGTCAGCAAAGTCATCCACTTGAGCAGGTGCTTGAAACTCAGCAAAGTCGTCCACCTGTGCTGGTGATTGATACTCAGCAAAATCATCTACCTGTGCTGGCGCCGGACCTGGGCCAAATGCGTCAAGTCCAGGGTCTTCTGTTCCAAAGTCATTGTTGCTATAACCGCCAAAATCGTCTACTTGTGCAGGAGTATTAATTTCTGCAAAATCATCTACTTGTGCAGGTGCTTGATATTCTGCGAAGTCATCTACCTGTGCGGGTGCTTGAAATTCAGCAAAATCATCTACTTGTGCAGGTGCTTGATATTCAGCAAAATCATCAACCGGAGTAACGTTTCTACTTGGGCCACCAAAGTCATCTACTTCTGTAATACCAGTTCCACCAAAATCATCTACTTGTGATATTTCCTGTGCTGGTCTTGCTGGTGGAGGTTCAGGAGCAGTAATATCTGGTCTTGGTGTAGGCGTTGGTACATCTGCTCTGTTTGCTCTAGCAATATCATCAGCAGTTCTAAAATCTTGGTCATAGTCGTCGCCGGGTAATTCATTGTCAGTTTCATAATCTTGAGGTGGACTCTGTGGTGGTTGAAATGGCTGTGCCTGTTCTACACCAGGACGTCTTGTACTAGGTGGAATTGGTGTAACTTCTCTAAAACTTTCACCATAGGCATCAGTAAAATCTACATCATCATCTTGTGGTTGAACAACCGGTGTTGGTATCGGAGTTGCCTGACGATAATTCTCACCATATGCGTCTGTAAAATCAACGTCTGAATCTTGTACTTGTACTGGTCTTGCTGGTGGCGGTGCTGGAAAAGGATCTGGTGCTGGTGCTGGATCACGACCGCCGTTTCCAAATGCTTGACCTGTTATAGTTCCTCCGCCTTGAAATGACGTACCCGAACCTGTTGTGTTTGTTGCAGTCTGCGAACTAGTGGGACTTGAAACAACCGGAGTTGGTGGTGTTGTATATGCCCTACCAGTAAATGGATTAATACTTGGTGTTGAGCTAACGCTGGATACAGTTGCAGGTGGAAGATCGTTGCCAGCAAATGCTGATCCAGATCCAACTGTATTCCTTGGTGTGACTGTTTTATTTTGAGTGGTTGTTGCTCTTGCACTTGTTACTTGACCAAAAGCTGTGTTTGTAGCCGGAGTTCCAACTTTGTTTATTGCATAATTAGGTAAATCAGCACGTGGTATTCCGGTCAGTTGTGCAATTCTTTCAAGCGGAATGCCAGGAAAGGCCTGCTGATATCCTCTTGCCAGTTTTGCGTCTGCTTCGTTATATGCCATAACTTCTCCTACAGTCTTATTTATGGTAACTAAAAACGGCTAAGATAATGATTGACAACCCCTGTGTTTCGTGTATAATAAGTACTAGTATAAGGAGAATTATAGAATGGCAGTGTTTAAAGCACCAAGAAAAGTTAACTATCTTAACAACAGAGATATTCTAAAAGAAATTCACAAGAGCAAAAGCACTTACTGTTCATTCCTTGAAAAAGAGTATGCACAATATGATATAATTGTTCCTAGTGTTGACAAGATTAATCAGCGTAGTGTTGCAGAAGCGAGACGTAACAAAGCTGATAGAATCAAAAGACTAACTGGTGAAGTTGTTGATCCTGTAAAACTAAGCAACCAAGAACTGGTATTTCGTGTTACTTGTTGGGAACATATTCCAATGGTTCCAAAGAAACTAACCAAAGCACAAAAAAAGAAAAAGAGCAAACTTGAAGAACTATTAGAAATGGACGATGTTAACATCGAAGATGATGGCTTGCAAGATCTAATTACTGAAACTAAACAAGATCTAAACTATGTTAAACTGAACTTTCCTCCTTTCTGGCACTACATGATTGATGACAACAAAGTTCCATACATAGTTGGCAAAAGTCACTGGATTGGTGGAATGGAAAACGGATACTTTTCAAAAGACCACGGAAAGATGACAGACAAACTAGCACACATGTTTATCAAACTTTGTGAACGTTATGCAACACGTAGTAATTGGCGTGGATACACCTACAATGAAGAAATGCGTGGTACTGCATTGCTACAACTCAGTCAA